>JAESFW010000129.1_pt1 | contig 135973 bp, 137 predicted proteins | sample 9269481 | NCBI WGS metagenome assembly JAESFW01 (sample SAMN14515350, study PRJNA621654) | algae metagenome | isolation source: Lyngbya sp. HA4199-MV5 and co-occurring heterotrophs from soil with... | place: USA: Ahupuaa O Kahana State Park, Hawaii | collected 2009-07-21 | reverse complement strand
ACCATGAGGAAGACCAGCCGGTTCACCTGAAAGTAAAGGACATGGATCTGCAGAGGCGGTCCGAGCATGACGTCTATGCCGGTCCGTCGACGCGCTACTGTCCGGCCGGCGTCTACGAATGGGTGGAAAAGGACGGCAGGCAAGTCTTCGTCATCAACGCCCAGAACTGCGTGCACTGCAAGACCTGCGACATCAAGGACCCGAACCAGAACATCAACTGGGTGCCGCCACAAGGAGGCGAAGGCCCGGTCTACCCGAACATGTGATGTTCGGCAGCGCGTCCCGCTCGGCAAGGTCGCGTCCTCAGCCAGATCCCGGGGCGACCGCTGTCGAAGTAGATAGAAGCTGGTGCCTGCCAGCAGATGGTGACGATACGCCTTGTGGTTTCAGTCCCGGTTGGATAGCGTTGCTTTCAACCTCAGGAGAATGCCTATGATTGCCCTTGTCTCACTTCCGACATCGCTGGCCGCAGCGGCGAGCGGAATGGCAGTTGTGTCCTCGGATAGAGGATAGCCCGCGCTCTCCGTTCGGCTTTGAACACCTTTGGGTTTGTCAGAAAGCCGAAAATGATCACTGAAGTAACGAAAGATGATTTCGATGCGATGCTTGCAGGTGTCGCACGAGAGGGGTTCAATCTTGCGCCCGACGTTGTAATTGCGCCTCCGGACGTACTGGTCATGCTCCGCAGCCTTGCAGACGACGTTCGGCAACGGTTCGCGCCGGCGGCGTGGTGGATCGTAAATGAAGGCGAAGTCGTCGGCCTTTGCTCCGTCATCAGGGTTCCCGATGAAGGAGACGTCCACATCGGTTATGGCATAGCACCCACCCGCCAAGGGCGGGGCTTTGCTACAGAGGCCGTCAGCCAGATCCTCTCCTGGGCGCGCAGCGATCCGCGGGTTGCTCAGATTTCAGCCGAGACCGGCGTCGAAAACATCGCGTCACAGCGTGTTTTGGAGAGGAATGGCTTCCTGCGTGTTGGACAACGCGTCGATGACGAAGATGGCCTCGTTGTCTGCTGGCGTGCGATGACAGAGTAAGCAGCCGAACCGACGCTCCAGGGCGAAAATCATCGCCCTGGAGCGTCGGTCACTTCAGCCGCTTGTTCCTTGTGCAAATCATGCCGCCGGATCCCCAGCGATCTTCCGCTCAGATAAAACCGAATTCGACCGATGCGTTGCAGTCCCGCTGATCGTATGGGTAGGCGTAGCAGGTGTACCAGATGCTGCCCTGGCCGAGCAAAACAAGCACTTGTTCGAGTAGGCTCATCCGGTATTCGCCCTTTCGAGCCGGTATGGTCGTCGGCATATTGCTTGTATCCTCCCAATGCTGAACCGGTGAGCTTCCGTCCGCAGCCTCCATTTTCCTCGTGCTGTGGCAGAGTTCTCACCTGGCCTTGATCTTACCCACGAACCGGATCGCAAATCACCCACGGAATGCCGAAGAGAGCTTTCAGGATTTTCGATGAAACAAGAGCGCCGAAATCCTGAAAACTAACGGCAGCACCGTGCGCCGCCCCGTCACCGGGTTGCCGAAGGTGTTTCGGAAGCTCCAGCAGATCGTCGGAGGACCCATGCTGTCACACTTTAAAGACCCATCATTGTTTCGCCAGGCAGCCCTCGTCGGAGGCGAGTGGATCGAGGCGGACGCGGCGAACGCGATCGAGGTGAACAACCCGGCGACCGGCGAGATTATCGGCCGCGTGCCGAAGCTCGGTGCCAAGGAAACCAAGGCGGCGATCGAGGCCGCGCGCCTTGCCCAGAAGGGTTGGGCCGCCCGCACCGCCAAGGACCGCGCCGGCGTGCTTCGCAAGTGGTTCGACCTGATGATCGAGAACAAGGACGATCTCGGCCGCATCCTGACGCTGGAGCAGGGCAAGCCGCTGGCGGAAGCCACCGGCGAAATCGTCTATGGCGCAAGCTTCGTCGAATGGTTTGCCGAAGAGGCGCGTCGTCTCTACGGCGACCTGATCCCCGGCCATCAGCCCGACAAGCGCATCCTTGTGATGAAGCAGCCGATCGGTGTCGTCGCGGCGATCACGCCGTGGAACTTTCCGAACGCGATGATCACCCGCAAGGCCGGTCCGGCATTCGCCGCCGGCTGCGCCATGGTACTGAAGCCCGCGGCCCAGACGCCGTTCTCGGCGATCGCCATCGCCATCCTCGCCGAGCGCGCCGGCCTGCCGAAGGGCCTCTTCAGCGTCATCACCGGCTCGGCCCGCGAGATCGGCGCCGAGATGACCTCGAACCCTGTCGTGCGCAAGCTCACGTTCACCGGCTCGACCGAGGTCGGCGCCGAGCTCTATCACCAGAGTGCTGCCACCATCAAGAAGCTCGGTCTTGAGCTTGGCGGCAATGCACCGTTCATCGTCTTCGACGATGCCGATCTCGATGCCGCTGTCGAAGGCGCGCTGATCGCCAAGTTCCGCAACAACGGCCAGACCTGCGTGTGCGCCAACCGCATCTACGTGCAGGACAAGGTCTATGACGCCTTCGCCGACAAACTCGCCAAGGCTGTCGCCAAGCTGAAGATCGGCAACGGCGTCGACGAGGGCGTCATTCTCGGCCCGCTGATCGACAAGGCTGCGCTGGAGAAGGCGGAAGAGCACATTGCCGATGCCACCTCCAAGGGCGCGCGCGTGATCCAGGGCGGCAAGCGCCATGCGCTTGGCGGCACCTTCTACGAGGCGACGGTTCTTGCCGACGTTACCCAGGCGATGGCTGTGGCACGCGAAGAGACCTTCGGCCCGGTGGCGCCGCTGTTCCGCTTCACGGATGAAGCGGATGTGATCGCACAGGCCAACGACACCGAATTCGGCCTGGCCTCCTATTTCTACGCCAAGGAGCTTGCGCGGGTGTTCCGGGTGGCCGAGGCGCTGGAATACGGCATGGTCGGCGTCAACACCGGTCTGATCTCGACGGCGGAAGCACCGTTCGGCGGCGTCAAGCTCTCCGGCCTCGGTCGCGAAGGCTCGCGCTACGGCATCGAGGAGTTTACCGAGATCAAATATGTCTGCCTCGGCGGCGTTGCCTGATAGGAGACAAGCAAAAGACCGCGGAGCCCGAGCCCCGCGGTCATTCAGGTGGAGTGGCCTTCAGCGCCAAACGTCACGTGTGCTGCAGCGTCTCATCCGCGGCCTTCGAGTAAACGCGTGGCGCGCGCCTCAATGCCCTTCGCATCGAGTTCGTAGTGCGCGTAGAGGTGGGTCGGCGGTGCAATCAGGCTGTATTCGTCGTAGATGCCATGTCGGGTCAGCTTGACCGGCAGGCCCTCGCTTGCCAGTACTTCTGCGACCGCACCGCCCAGTCCGCCGAGCACATTGTGCTCCTCCACCGTCAGGATCCGCGGGCTGTGACCGGCTGCTTCGAGGATGGCGTCGCGGTCGATCGGTTTTACCGTTGCCATGTCGAGGAAGCCGACGCTTGCGCCTGCGGCCCGCAGTGCGCGGGTCGCTTCGAGCGCCGGGTGAACCGTGGAGCCCGTCGCAATGATCGTGAGGTCCGTTCCCGAATAGTGCGAGATCGCCTTGCCGATCGTGAACGGCTGGCGCTCCGCATAGACCTCGGGATCGCGCCCACGCTGGATGCGAATATAGATCGGATGCGGGTAGTCGTTCGCAGCCTTGATGACCTCTTTCAGCTGATTGCCATCGGCCGGCGCGATCACCGTCAGATTGGCGATCGAGCGCATGATCGCGAGGTCTTCCGTCGCGTGGTGCGAGGTGCCGTAAAAGCCGAGCGAGATGCCGGCATGGTGGCCGATCAGCCGAACCGGCAGTTTGGAGTAGGCGACGTCCATGCGGATCTGCTCGCAGCAGAGCAGCGCAAGGAAGGATGCGAAGGTTGCGACATAGGGCTTCATGCCGACGGCGGCCATGCCTGCGGCGGCCGATACCATGTTCTGCTCGGAGATGCCGAACTGGACGAAGCGATCGGGATGGAGCGCGTGGAACTTCGCAAGGCCGTTCGAATATTGCAGGTCAGCGGTGCCCGCGACGATCGGCTCGCCCGCATCGACGAGTTCGATGAGGGCATCCGAGAGTGCATCGAGGCCGGGTGTGACGGCATTGAGCTGTCGGTACTGCCAGGACTTGTCGGAAAGCGGCTTGTTCATCTCAGATCTCCATCGCTTCGATTTCGGCAATTGCGCGCGCGGCATCGGACGGGTCGAGATAGCCGAGGTGCCAGCCGGGTTCGGTCTCCATGTAGGAGACGCCCTTGCCCTTGACCGTCTCGGCAACGATCATCACCGGGCGCGTCCGCGCGCGGTCTGCCTTGAGCGTGCGAAACAGGGTGGCGACGGCTGCCACATCGTGGCCGTCGACCACATGGGTCTCCCAGCCGAAGGCCTGCCATTTCTCGACGATCGGCTCGACGCCGATGATATCGTCGACCGAGCCGTCGAGCTGGTAGCCGTTGCGGTCGATGATACCGATCAGCGTTGCAAGCCCATTGTGCGCGCCGAAGAGGGCAGCCTCCCAGACCTGGCCCTCCTGCAACTCACCGTCGCCGATCATGACATACGTATAGAATTCCTTGCCCAGCATCCTGCCGGCAAGCGCCATGCCGCAACCGGCCGAAAGCGCGTGGCCGATCGAGCCCGAGCTGAAATCGATGCCGGGCACCTTGGTCATGTCGGGATGGTCGCCGAGCGGATTGCCGAGGCGGGTATAGCCGTCGAGCACATCACGCTCGATGAAGTCGAGGTCGGCGAGGATGGGAAACAGCCCGACGGCCGCGTGCCCCTTGCCCATCATGAAACGGTCGCGATCCTCCCATTTCGGTTCGCCGCGCTTCAGGTCCATAGCGTCGTAATAGAGCGCCGAGAACAGCTCCGCCGCGGAGAATACGGACGTGTAGTGGCCGACTTTCGCGATCTCGATCAGCCTGATTGTCTCGAGACGACAGAACTTCGCGCGGTCCTTGAGGAACGCGATTTCCTCGTCACTCGGTCTGAGGCTGTTCCGGCCCCCGGTTGTTTCGATCCTGCCTGGTTGGGTCACGTGCTGTCCTCGTCCTCAAGGTGGGTCGCCCCACGCAATGCTTGATCACAAGGTCTGTTTTAGCGTCAGAAACGCGCGGCTGCCCGCACGAATAGCTGAAAACAATCTTCAACTATTCCAAAGAAATGAACGGGTTGGCTCATGTTACCTAGTGAGGGACGCAAGTGAAGGCGGTGGTTTTCTCAAGGAGGTAAACAATGAAAGACGGGATGTTTGTTTTCGACGCAGCGGTCCATACGCAGGACTTCGGCGACAACCAGATCAAGACTGGAAGCGATGGCCGGCGCGTCAAGCTGCTGCGCTCGCAGATCGCCGGCTTCATCAACTTGACGGGGCGTCGCGGGCCGCCGCCGGAAACTGAAACCTTCTCGAACCCCGATCTCGAATGGGGCAACAAGATGCTCTTCGAGAACTCCGACACCGACATGGCGAGCGCCTGCTCGGTACCATTGTTCTCGCATTGGCGGGCGGGGCTTGGGCCGGTCGAACTCAGCGATGCCTTCGCCAAGTCGAACCCGAAGCGCGTTGTTCTGACCGGCGGCGTCGACCCCGCCTATCACGGGCTCGATTTCGCGCTCGAAGAAATGGAGCGCCAGGTCAAGGAACTCGGCGCCGTCAGCATGAAGTTCTACCAGTATCAGCGCCGTGGCTGTTCCTGGCGTGCGGATGATCGCGATATCGCCTATCCGCTCTGGGAGAAAGCGATCGAGCTTGGCATCAAGATGGTGCAGTTCCACAAGGGGTTTCCGCTGGAACTCGGCCCGGTCGAGGCCTTCAAACCGAACGACATCCAGTATGCCGCCGCGGACTTCCCAGAACTCAACTTCGGGATCCATCATCTCGGTGACCCCTATGTCGACGAGACGATCTCGATCGCCAGCCGTTTCGACAACATCTACCTGATCCTGCCGCTCTGGTTTAACCAGTACTATCTCCAGCCCTGGAAGATGCTCTCGCGGCTCGGCGAAGCCCTGCTCTATGTGGGCTCCGATCGCATCTGCTACGGATCCGAAGCCTTCATCTGGCCGCATGTCCAGACCTACATCGACACGCTTGCCAATCTCGAAATGCCCGAAGAACTGCAGGAGCGCTACGGCTATCCGGAAATCACCCGTGAGATGAAGGAGAACATCCTCGGCAAGGCCTTTGCCCGCGGCATGGGCATCGATATCGAAGCCAAGAAGATCGAACTGGGGCTGGTCTGATGACCGCCCGGTCCGCCATTTCGCCGGATGCGCTCGAAGCTGCATTTGCGCGCATCCGCCCCCTGATCCTTGGCCATGGCGGCGATATCGAGATCGCCGACATCAGTCCGGAGGGCGTCGTCAGCATCAAGCTCGTCGGCGCCTGCAAGGCCTGCCCCAACATGGCGATGACCTATGTCGGGCCGATCCGCACCTATCTCATGGAAGTGGACGGCGTGGCGGAGGTTCGCTGCGAGCAGGTCAACGCAAGCATCAAGACGCTCGATCGTCTCGCGCGTCGACTTGGGTCGAGACCGCTCATCGCCTGATCGGCGAAAATTCGTTGGATGTTCGAAACCGCGCTCCCGAAAGGAGCGCGGTTTTTCTCTATCCGACGGTGCGTCTTGGCTGTGTTAGCCCCGGGAACGCAAAACGGCGCGCCGGTGGCGCGCCGTGGTTTCCGTCGACCTGGCTTGTCGATCAGGGAATGATGCGCTCAGCCCGCAGGCGATCGAACACGTCGATGAAGGAGCGTTCGGTATCCTGCGTTTCCGCGAAGCCGAGTGCTCTCGCCTTCGCCATCGAGTGCACGCATTCCATGGGGCGCCCGAGGTCGAGATCGGTGTGCCAGGCAGAGGCGAGGCGATCGAGCTTGTTCGGCTGCAGGCCGTGCTGGCCGACGAGCCGATCCCAGTCATCGCCGAGATCCTTCAACTGCTCGGCAAGCGAATTGTACTCGCCGGGATACTCTGCCACGGGCACGTCGAAGTAGTCGGCGATCGTCTTCCAGAGCTGCTCCCAGCGGAAGACATCGCCATTGACCGCGTTGAAGGCTTCGTTGCGGGCGTTCGGTTCGGTGCCGGCCCAGACGATCTGCTTGGCGAGGATGCGCGCGTCGGTGATGTCGTTGAGACCACGATAGGCGGTCGGGCTTCCGGGGAAACGGAAGGGGCGGCCAGTCGCCTTGCAGATCGAGGCGTGCGTCGCCAGCGTCGCGCCGATGTTCATCAGGTTGCCGACAGCATAACCGATGATCGTATGGGAGCGGTGGACCGACCAGCCGAAATCGTACTCGGCGGCATAGGCCATGACGATGTCTTCGAGCTCGTAGTAGAAGTTCTTCTTCGGCAGGCGCGGTGCCGTTTCGCGGAAGGGCGTGACCGGCTGGACCTTGCCGTAGTCCTCGAAGGGGCCGAGATAGTGCTTCGTACCGGTGACGACGCCGACATGCTCTACGCAGCCCTTGTCCTTGAAGGCATCGAGCACATTCTTCAGCATGTTGCCGTTGAGGCGAATGTTCTCGTCCTCGTTCGATCCGAGCGTCCAGGAGCAGTAGAAGATGTGGGTCGGCGCCAGGTGGGAAAGCGCGGCAATCGCCCCGTCCCGCTTCAAAAGGTCGACAGCGTGCGGCTTGATGTAAGATGATCCAAGCGGCGGCCGGCGCGAGGCGCCGTGGATTTCCCATCCGCCGAGGTCTCTCAGATGCTCGGCGACGTTCAGCCCGACGATACCGGTCGCACCGACGATCAATGCGCGTTTTTGATACATGGATTCCTCCCTTTGTGACGTGTGGGCGAGAGGATGACGGTTTGCCCTCTGGTCAGGTAGAGCGACTTGAGGAATAACTGAAGTGAATAAAGTTCACGAAGGTGATGGCAATGCAGAACCGGGCGCTCGAGATGGAAGTCTTCGTGACAATCGTCGAAGCCGGCAGCTTTTCGGCCGCCGCCCGAATCTTCTCGATGTCGCCATCGGCCGTCAGCAAGCTGGTCACGCGGCTTGAAAGCCGTCTCGGCGTGCAACTCGTCGTGCGTTCGACCCGCAGTTTCCGGCTGACGACGGAAGGCAACGATTTCTACAAGACGTCACGGTCCATCGTGCAGGAAATTGCCGAAGCGGAGGCAAAAATCGCACGCAAAGCGGAGGCCGTCGGCGGACTTTTGAAAGTCAGCGCCAACCTGCCGTTCGGCACGCACGTGCTCTCGCCGCTCGTCGTGCGGTTCCTCGACGAAAATCCTGGCATGCGCATCGATCTCGAATTCAGCGACGAGTCCGTCGACCTGATCGCGGAGAAGACGGATATCGCCATTCGCGCGGGGCTTCTGCGTGACTCCTCGCTGCGGTCCCGTCGCTTGCTCGATTCGCCGAGGCATGTCGTCGCCTCGCCGGACTACCTGGCTCAACATGGCGAACCGGTTCGTCCGGAAGAACTGCGCAAGCACGCCTGCCTTACCTTTGGCGGCCGTCCGCATCTCAACACCTGGCAGTTCAAGGATCCCGTGGACGGTGCGTCGGTTCATGTCGACGTCGCCGGCAGGCTTGTCGTCAACAACGGCGAATCCATGCGCCACTTCGCGCTGCAGGGGGCGGGCGTCGCCCGGCTTTCCGCATTTCACATCAGTCGCGATCTTGCCGAAGGACGCCTCGTCCGGCTGCTTGTGCCCTGGGATGCAGGCGAGACCGAACCGATATCGGCGATCTATTCGGCTCAGACGCATGTGCCGCAGAGAATTCGCAGGTTCCTGGATTTCCTGGCGCATGCGATCTGACGAGAAGTGATCATTTGATAAATTATCACTTGATCAGTTTTGGTGATGGTGCTACCTCTTATGTCAGCTCAGGGAGAGAGCATGGGAGGTTCCCGGCCGTCGTTCGGGTCGGAGCCAAGTCTGATTTTCAAAGCGTGAGGACTGACACCATCCGTGTGTCAGAACGATAGGCTATGGCAAAAGCAGCACGAAAATATCTCGACGCGGCCGATCGCGAGCAGCAGATCCTCGAATTTGCGATCGATTTCGTTGCCCAGCGAGGACTACGGTTCACGACGCGGGAATTGGCTGATGCGCTCGGCGTTTCGCAGCCGCTGCTCTACAGGTATTTCAAGAACCGCGACGACCTGCTCCAGAAGATCTATGACGAAGTCTATCTGAAGCGTTGGGATCCGGGCTGGAACGAACTGCTCGCCGATCGTTCGCTATCGATCCGCGAACGCCTCGTCCGTTACCTCAGGGCCTACACGGCCGCGATCCTCGACGAGCGCTGGATCCGGATCTTCATCGCGTCGGCGCTGGAAGACCCGCAGATCACCCAGAAATATCTCGGTCTGCTGCATGAAACGACCTTTCCGCTGATCTTCGCCGAAATCGCGGCTGAAGCAGGTTTCGAGGTTCCGAAAGGCCCGAAAGCAGACGAGCTTGTGCTGGAAATCGTCTGGGGTTTTCACTCCAGCTTCTTCTACATGGGCGTGCGGAAATACGTCTACCGCAACAATATCCCGGACGACCTCGATCCGATTATCCGCGCGCGCGTCGAAGTGTTTGTCGCCGGCCTTGCCGCCAGTATCGGTAATCTCGGGCAGTTCCTGCCCGAGTTGGAGGTGACGCGATGAACAGCATCCAGGACCTCCGCGTCTTCTCGGAAATCGTCAAATCGAACAGCTTTTCTCTGGCAGCCTCGAAGCTTGGCCTGTCGCCGGCAACGATGAGCGGACGGCTGAAGGCGCTCGAGTGCCACTTCGGGGTGGCGCTGTTGAAGCGCACCACCCGTTCACTGTGCCTGACGGAGGAGGGACGCTACCTGTTCGAAACGTCGCAGACGATCCTTGAGGATTTCGAGCGGCTCGACAAGACGATGCGGGCGCGCAGGAAGAACCCGAACGGAACGGTGACGATCGCAGCACCAACGGAATTCGGGCGGAAGTATCTGATCCCCTTGACCAGCGAATTCGGCGCCGCGCATCCGGAAATCGGCTTCCGCCTCATCCTTGGTGACGAGGACGTAAGTCTGGTCGATGACGATTGCGATATCGTCGTTCGCTTTGGCGCAGTGCCCGACAGCGCACTGACCACCCGCAAGCTCGGCGAAAACCCGATGGTCATCTGTGCCGCGCCTGAGTATCTGGCGCGTGTCGGGGCACCGGACGTGCCGACCGATCTCGCTGCACATAACTGTCTCGTCTATCTCGACGGCAGGATGGCTGCGGACAAATGGGGTTTTGCCGTCGATGGCGAACCGACGCTCGTTCGCGTCAGCGGCAACCGCATCGTCTCCGACAGGCAGGCGCTGATCGACCTCGCCAAAGCCGGCCAAGGTCTAATTCGCGTGTCGTCCTGGGATGTCGCGCGCGAACTGGAAGAGGGAACGCTGGTCGCGGTTCTCAGGGACTTCGACTGCGACCCCGAAATCATCCATCTTCTGTCTGAACCGAGACACCGCCTGCCTCTGCGCACGGCCGAGTTCATCGATTTTCTCCTGCAGCGCGTGAAGCGCCTGAGCCGCAGCGCAGAGCTCTGCAGGACCGAATACCCAAGGCTGCGCGGCGCCGCCTGATCGCGTTCCACATCACCCTCATTTCCGACGGTGCGTCTTTTCTGGCCACCGAACGACGACGCATGGAGTTTTTTGAAATGGATTATGGTCTTGCCGGCAAGCACGTGTTGATAACGGGTGGCGCCACGGGCATCGGGCGCGCCATTGCCTCGCTCTTTCTCGCTGAGGGAGCGGATGTCACGGTCAGCGGCATCAGTGCCGCTGAAGTTGAAGATGCCGTCGCGGTCCTTGGCAAGCGTTGCCGGGGGACCGCCGGAGACCTGACCGCTGCCGGTGAGGCCGAGCGGCTCTATGCCTTCGCCTCTTCCCATCGCCCCGTCGATATCCTGATCAACAGCATTGGTGTCTTCGAAGTTCGCGATTTCTTCGAGACGACGGACGAGCACTGGTTTCGCTATTTCGACGTGAACGTCATGACCGGCGTGCGCATGTCGCGGCTGGTGATGAAGGACATGCTGGAGCGCGGCGAAGGCAGCATCGTCTTCATCAGCAGCGAAAGCGCCGTCAAACCGCAGCCGTGGATGGCCCATTACGGCGCCATGAAGACTTGCCTGCTCGGTCTGTCGCGTGCGCTTGCCGAGCTGACGAAAGGCACCCGGGTGAGGGTCAACACCATCCTGCCGGGCCCGACCAACACCGAAGCGGTGCGCCGCTACCACCAGGAAATTGCCGATGAGAAAGGCACGACCCGCGAGGCGGTTGTCTCCGACTACTTCGACGAAACCGAACCGACCTCGCTCATCAGGCGAATGATCGAACCGGACGAAGTGGCGCGCAGCGTCGTGCATCTGGCGGCAAGCTCGCACCTCAACGGCATGGCGATGCGCGCGGAGGGCGGCACGATCCGGGCCATTCTCTGAGCCTTCTTCAGCGGCGCTGAAAAGTGAATTCAGGGCAACGTCCTCAATCGCAAGAGCCAATCGGTTTATCAATAAAATCAGCAGGTTTCGGGAGGTGCAGGTGAACAGATTTGATCTTGGCGGCAAGCGTGCCTTCGTCACCGGCGCCGGAAGTGGCCTCGGGCAGGCAATCGCAATAGCGCTTGCCGAAGCCGGTGCCGATCTCGCCTGCTTCGATCTGCCGGATGCCGCTGGCCAGGACGAGACGCTGGCAGCCATCTCCGCGACCGGCAGGAAAGTGCTGGCGCTTGACGGTGACGTCACCGATCGCAGCTCGATCGAGGCCGCATTCGATCGGGCCGAGCGGGAGTTGGGCGAGATCGACATCGCCGTCAACAGCGCCGGCATCGCCAATGTCAGTGCGGCCGAGACGATGCCGCAGCCGCAGTTTCTGCGGATGATGGAGATCAACCTCAACGGGCTTTTCTGGTCCTGCCAGGTCGAGGGTCGTCGCATGCTGGAGCGTGGCCGCGGCTCCATTCTCAACATGGCGTCGATCTGCGGCTCCACCGCCATACCCGGCCTGGAGCAGGCGCACTACGACGCGACGAAGGCGGCGGTGATCCGCCTGACGAAGAGCCTCGCGGCCGAATGGGCCGGGCGGGGCGTGCGCGTCAACTGCCTCAGCCCAGGCTTCATGGCAACGCCCATGAACAGCCGGCCGGAAGTGGCCGAAAACGTCCGCAAGTTCGCCGAGATGACGCCGATGAAACGCATGGGGCAGCCACACGAAGTGGGCGGGCCGGCGGTTTTCCTCGCGAGCGAGGCGGCGAGTTACTGCACCGGCGTCGATCTGAATATCGACGGCGGCTTTCTATCAATCTGACGACAGAGTGGGAGGAGAAATCATGTCGACAGTTCTGAAATTCACCAGCGCCGCGATCATCGCCTTGTTGGCCGCGTCACCGGCGCTCGCCAAACCGGTCAAGATCGGCTGGGTGCAGGGCAATGCCGCCTTTCAGGCGGAACAGCGCACCCAGGACGGCTTCAAGAAGTACCTGACGGACAACAACATCGATGATTGGGAAGTCACCTATCTCGACTCTGCGGGATCTGCAGAGAAAGTCGCCAACAACATCGAGGATGCGGTCAACCGCGGCGTCGACGTCATCTACGTCACCTACGCAGACCTGCGCGCCTCCAGCAACGCCCTCAAGGGCGCAGAATCGGCGCACATTCCTGTTTACACGGTCGACTCCGGCTGGATCCCCGGCTCGACCGCAGACATCACCACCAACAACTGGCAGATGTCCGCCGAGGTGTCGCTGAGCCTGATCAGCCAGATGAAGGGCAAGGGCAACCTCATCATCATCACCACCGACAAGATCAAGCCGGTGCGCGAGCGCACCGACACGCTGCGAGCGATCTTGAAGGAATATCCCGACATCAAGGTCATCGGCGAATACAATTTCGACGTCGCCAACTTCTACCAGGAAACACTGAACGCCGTGCAGGACTTCGCCACGCGCTATGGCGAAGAGATCAACGCCGTCTGGACACCCTGGGACGAGCCGGCGCAAGCGGCGATCACCGCGCTGCAGGGCGCCGGGCTGAACGTACCGGTCTCGGGCATGGACGGGCACCCGGAAGCGATCAAGGCGATCTGTGAGCCGAACTCGATGTTCGTCGCGACGGGCCGGCAGCAGTTCGAGGAATGGGGCGTGAACCTTGCGACCTATGCCAAGCGGGTGATGCTCGACGGTGACCATCCGAAGGAAGTCACCAACGGCAAGGACATCGTCTACTACGGTGCCACGCTCTTCACCAAGGACAACTGCAAGTGAACCGGTCGGGCGGGCGGTACTGCCGCCCGTCCATTTCGGAGGTCCAACATGTCGATTGTTCTTGAGAACATCACCAAGCAATGGCCAGGCACGCTCGCCCTCGACGGCGTATCCATCGAGATCGTCGAGGGACGCGTGCACGGCATCGTCGGCGAGAACGGCGCCGGCAAGACGACGCTCGTCAGTATCTTGAGCGGTGCCGTCCAACCAACGGCCGGCACGCTCACCATGGCGACCCGGCCGGTTGCTTTCGAAAATCCGGCGGCGGCCGTTTCAAACGGCGTTTCGCTCGTCTCGCAGGAAGGTAGCCTGGTGCCGAATCTGACCGGGGCGGAGAACATCTGTCTCGGCTTCGAGCCGGTCAAAAGCCGGTTCTTCATCAACCGGCGCGAGGTCCAGCGGCAGGCGGAGGAGCTCGCCAAACAGTGGTTTCCGGAAACGGCAATCGCGCTCAACCGCAAGGTCGACGAGCTTCCCTATGCGGACCAGAAGGTCATCGAAATCCTGCGCGCCCTGCACTCGCGGCCGAAGGTTCTGATCCTTGACGAACCGACGGCAACGCTGCCGGCCAAGGAGAAACAGAGCCTCTGGACGCTGATCCGGCAACTGTCCGATGCCGGCATGGCGGTCGTCCTCATCAGTCACTTCCTGCAGGAGGTGGTCGATCTCTGCGACGAGATCACCGTGCTGCAGGACGGCCGCAAGGTGAGCCATCTTTCCAATGCCGGCCATGAGGTCACCGAACGGCAGCTTATCGACCTCATGCTCAACCGCGGACAGGCCGGCAATCAGCATCGTCTGCTCGACGGTGCATTGACGGAGCGCGCAGTCGCTGATGACGCGGACATCGTCGTCGATATCAAGGGCTGGCAGGGCGAGCGTTTCCATATGGACGGCCTTGAGGTTCGCAGCGGCGAGATCATCGGTCTCATCGGATTGACAGGTTCGGGGCATTTCGAATTCGCCCAGTCGCTGTTCGAGCCGCGCCTTGCGACGGCCGGTCGATACCAGTTCAAGAGCAAGGACGTCGGGCGGGCCAGCGTGCGGGACATGAAACGCTGTGGTGCAGCGCTGATCCCGGATCACCGGATGATCAATGCCATGATTGGCGATTGGACCGTGCGCGAGAACATGTCGATGGCCGGCATTCAGGAGACGAGCCTCAAGCCATTCGGTATTGTGCAGAACGGACGCGAGCGCGCCGAGACGCACCGCCTGATCAAGCGGCTGAACATCAAGACGTCGAGTGCGGAGACCAAGATCGTCGAACTTAGCGGCGGCAACAAGCAGAAGGTCTCCGTCGCCAAATGGCAATTCGCGTCCGAGGGTAAGTACAAGCTCTTCGTCTTTCTCGAACCGACCGAAGGCGTGGATGTCGGCGCGAAGCGCGAGATCCACGACCTCATCGTCTCGCTCGCCGAACGGGGCGCGGCTGTCATTGTCGCGTCGAGCGATCTCCTTGAAATCGCCCATGTGGCCGACCGGGTCGTGGCGTTCAGGAATGGCCGGGACGCCGACCAGATCGCCCGTCGCGATTTCAGCGAGGCCGTCTTCATCAATGCTATTGCGGGAGTAACCCCATGACCATGACAACGACTATTGCTCAGGAAACAGCGCCCCGCCCGATTCGCATTGGCACACTCGTCCAGAAGTACAGCACGCTTGCCGTTCTGGTCATCCTTTTCCTGGCCTTCGCAATCGGCACGGACCGGTTCTTCACCGGTACCAACCTCGTCAACATCCTCCAGCAGATCTCGATGTTGACCATTGTCGCCGTCGGCCTGACCTTCGGGTTCGCCGCCAAGGAGATGGATCTTTCCGTCGGCTATGTCGTCGGTCTCGCTGGCCTTTTGGCTCCCCTCCTGATGGTGGCCGGTGTGCCGATCCCCGTGTCGATCGTCGGCGCGCTCGTCGCCGGCCTTGCCGTCGGCCTCATCAACTCGGCGCTCGTCGTCGGCGTCGGTGTCCCGTCGCTGATCGCGACACTCGCGGCCGGCTCCATTCTGTGGGGCATCAACTTCATGATCTCAGGCGGCCGAGCGATCTACGGTGGCATTCCCGCCGATTATCTGGCGGTCGGCCAGGGCAAGGTCGCGGGCATCCTGCCCTATCCGGCGCTGATCATGCTGGTCATCGTTGGCGGGTCGTGGTTCGTGATGGAGCGCACGACCTTCGGTCGCTACCTCTATGCCGTGGGCGGAAATGCCCGTGCCGCCGAGCTCTCGGGCATCAAGGTGCGCTCCTATCGGGTCTATGGGCTGGCGCTGAGCTCGCTGTTTGCCGCGATCTCCGGGGTCATCCTTTCGGCTCGGCTCGGTTCGGGACAGCCGAACGGCGGTGAAACCTATCTTCTCGATGGTCTGGCCGCGGTGTTCATCGGCATGACGATGCGTCGCCCGGGCACCGCGACCGTCATGGGCACGTTCTTCGGAGCGCTGCTGATCGGCATCATGAACAATGGTCTCAACCTGGTGGGCATGGACACCTACGTGCAGAGCATCGTCAAAGGCATCATCATCGTCATCGCCGTGTCGGTGGTCTCCCGCACGACGAAGCTGAAGCTCCTGTGACCAACCGGTCGAGGAGGATGCAGAAGAAACCTTGACGCGCTCCTCGATTGCCGTGGCATCCTTGTTGCGGCAATCGGGAAGCATGTGGAGGAGACTGCAGTCATGAACCTGAACCTGAAAGACAAGGTCGTCATCGTCACCGGCGCAAGCTCCGGCATCGGGCTGGAAACGGCCAAGGCGTTTCTGGCGGAAGGTGCCCGCGTGCTGGGCGTCAGCCGTGACATGGCGCCGGTGAAAGATCTTGCTGCGCATGACCGCTGGCGGACATGCGAGGTCGATCTTGGGGACAAGGGGGCAGGGGAAGCGGCCGCGGAGACCGCACTCAAAACCTTCGGCCGCATCGACGTGCTTTTCAACAATGCCGGCATCTGTCCGACGCGAGGCGGCTTTCTCGACGTTTCGGACGAGGATTGGGCGCAGACGCTCAATGTCAATCTCATGGGCTATGTCCGTATGGCGCGGGCCGTGCTGCCGACGATGCTCGGACAGAAGAAGGGCGTGCTGATCCACTGCGGCTCGGAAGCCGGTCGCATGCCGCACCCGCTGCTGCCGGACTACAGCACGTCGAAGGCTGCGATTGCGCTGTTGTCCAAGGCGCTTGCCCGGGAATTCACGCCCAAGGGCATCCGTTCGAACGTGGTCGCGCCTGCCCACATACGCACCGAGCTGTGGGACCGTCCGGGCGGATTCCTCCACGCGCTCGCCGAGCGTTACGGCACGACGATCGACGGTGCGGTGGAGGCGTTTCTCGCAGAATCCAGGCTGCCCGCGGGGCGGCTTGGCACGGCCCGGGATGTCGCCACGGCGGTTATCTACCTGGCCTCTGACCTTTCCGAGTTCATCAGCGGCGATGTGATCAATATCGACGGTGGCGTCATACCCACCACATGACGGAGGACCAACATGGTACCGATGGCGCAGAGCAGGGTTTCAATCTCGAAGGCTTTTCTCGATGAGATCGCGAATGCGGACGAACGTGTGGGGCAAACCGTCGTGTCTGAGACGGACCTCGTGCGTGTCTGGCACATCAACCTCGCACCGGGCGAACGCCTCGGCTTTCATCGACATAAACTGGACTATTGCTGGATCGCACTGACGCCAGGACGGTCCCGCTCGATGTATTCGGACGGCAACAGCGTCATCACCGACTACAAGGCTGGAGACTGCAAGGTCTTTGCCTTTGCCGCCGACGAGGTGATGGTGCACGATCTGACGAACATCGGCCCGTCGCAGCTTGCCTTCACCACAATCGAATTCAAGGGTTCGCTCAAGTGAGAGCATCGCTAGCAGGTTAGATGCACTCTAGGTCGAACGTCCAAACGCTGTCCGCGATCTTAACGAGTCTGAATGATGCAAGGCGGCCTTCTTGCGCTAGGTGTTCCCGTTCTGTGCGTCCGAGATCGCATAATGTATCGAGCGGACCGGTACTCTCGGGGCAAAGACGCGTCGCACATGGTTTCCCTTCATGACTTCATCTCCGCTTTCAACGCCAATCTCCTGGCCGGCGGTGAACGGTTTTAAGCGGAGCTTGCTCGCGACCGCCTCGCAGCCGATAAGAGCGGGAAGCAATCGGGAGAATTGTTGCCATGAGAGCACTTATCCAGCGCGTTTCATCTGCCCGCGTCACCGTCAACGATGTGGTGACGGGGGAGGTCGGCAATGGCTTGGTGGTCTTTGTGTGTGCCATGAAGGGGGACACTGAGAAGGAAAGCGAATGGCTGGCGCGCAAGGTCGTCAACTTGCGCGTCTTTAAAGACGATGCGGATCGCATGAACCGTTCGCTCCTGGATATTGGCGGCTCAGCTCTTATCGTTAGCCAGTTCACATTGGCCGCCGAGACGAAAGGAAATCGACCGGGCTTTTCGACGGCTGCACCACCGGAGGAGGGCAGACGCCTATATGAGGATTTCTCCGCCAACATCTCGGCCTCTGGCGTTGCCGTTGCCAATGGCGTCTTCGGCGCGGACATGCGGGTAGAGTTGGCCAACGACGGTCCTGTAACGATCTGGTTGGACACCACATCCGGCTAAAGGGCCCTCCGATCTCGACAGCGCGCGCTTACCACAAGATCGCTTTGTATCGCATGAAACAAGGGGACCCGACCGCGTCGCGGGGATGACATCATCGGTATTGCCCGGTCACTGGGTGCGCCCGGGCAGGTGAGGGTTGCCGTTGATCGGCATTGCGCGGCATCGTTTGAGACGTTCAAACTGACCTGACGTTTTCGGCCTTCGATTTTCCGGTCTTGCGGTCCTGGCCAAGCTCATAGCTGACCTTTTGGCCGCATGGGGACGCCCGCCCAACGCTTCCGATGGAGTGCTGCCATTACCAACTCGAAGCCGGACATGGGCGAGAGCGCGAAAGTCAAGATGGGATGGGAAGTGTCGGACTACTTCAGCCCGCCTTCGTCGATCCGCGCAAGAAGGGTCAGTGGCAGCTCGGGCCAAAGCCGCGCTTCACTTCAGCGTCCATATCACTCCAAATTCAGTTGTGGTCCGTGTCTAAGAAGGCGGCGAGAGGGCGATGAAAAATGGACCAGTGGAGCTCGAATGCGGATTGCGCGGCGGCTTCCAATCCTGGCGCTCAAGCTGGTTTCGAGCTCCTTTCATAAACAGGCTCTCCTCGTGAGCCATAAAGCTGCCGTTCAATGGTCAGCAAATTGCCCCGCTGCCGCCGCACGGAGCCCTTCCCAGCGTCTCATCGTCAGCGATGCGTTCGGTATCCGGCCGGCGTGAGGGGCGATTGAAAGGCAGTTCGCTGCCGATCACGTCATGCACATCAAAAGGAATGAATATGATCACTCGCTACACGCCCATTGCATCGATCACGGCTGCAGTCTTCAGTTTCATGATCTTCAGTCCGGCATCTGCCCTTGAAACTGCTCAGGCGCAACAGACAAAGCCGACGCCGGGGCAGGCCGAAAACAAGGGGACGGAGACAGGCATCAGCGAACAGAAGATCGAAGCCTTTGCGGTTGCCTATCTTCAGGTCGACAAGGTCAGGCAGGAATATTCAGCCAAGATAGAAGCAACACCGGATGTCGCAGCCAAGAAGCAGCTGGAGACCGAAGGGAGCAAGAAAATGGTCGAGGCCGTCAAGTCCTCTCCGTCCATCTCGATCGAAGAGTACTCGGCGATCCTCACGGAGGCCCAAACGAACCCGACGATCGCCAAGAAGGTTCAGGCAGAACTTCAAAAGACGGCTCCAGCGCAGCAGTAGATGCCCTTGTCAGCAAACGGATTGTTGAACATTACGGGAGCCCGCAAGCACTTTTTGCGGGTTCACATTGCTGAATGCCCGATCGAGCGAAGGCGCGAATTCCGTTGAGCTGGAACCAACTTCGAGCTGAGGTCAGTGGGCGCGGCGTCGATTGCCTGGATCAGGCAAGACCCGACCGCGTCCTGCGACGACATCACCGACATCGCCCGGTCGCTGGTGCGGCCGGGCAGGCAAGAAGAGTTCCGAGAAGGCAGTGACGGATTGCCGTCACCTGAGTTCCCAAGCTTAGCCGAGGACAGAGCTGATTGCGTCTGCGGCTGCTTTGACGACGATGTCGGCTTCCTGCCTCGTGAGGCAGAGAGGTGGAGCGAAGCCAAGGATGTCTCCTTGCGGCATGGCGCGCCCGATGACGCCGCCTTCGAGAAGGGCGGCTGCGATCTGCGGTCCGACCTTCTTGGCCGGGTCGAAAAACGCCCGGTCGTCCTTGTCTTCGACGAACTCGATTGCGGCCATCAGGCCGTCGCCGCGAACCTCGCCCACATGCTTGTGGCCGGCAACCGCCTTTGCCAGTTCGGAGCGGAAGTAGCCACCGGTGTTGCCGGCGTTTTCAACGAGGCCCAACTCGTCGATCAATTGGAGATTGGCAACGCCGGCCGCCGCACAGATCGGATGGGCCGAATAGGTCCATCCGTGGCCGATAGCACCCAGTTCGTCGGAACCCTGGACGAGAACCTGCCAGACCTTGTCCGAGACGATCGAGCCGGAGAGTGGTGCGTAGGCCGACGTGAGCCCCTTGGCGATGGTAATGAGGTCAGGCTTCATGCCGTAGTGGTCGGAGCCGAACATCGTGCCGAGGCGACCGAACCCGGTCACGACCTCGTCTGCGACAAGCAGGATGTCGTATTTTTCGAGGACCTCCTGGATCTTCTGCCAGTAGCCCTTCGGCGGCGGCACGATGCCACCCGTGCCGAGGATCGGCTCGCCGATGAAGGCGGCGATCGTTTCTGGGCCTTCGGCGAGGATCATCTCCTCGAGCTTCTCGGCGCAGTCTTGCGAGAACTGCTCTTCGTCCATCGAACGATCGGGACGACGGAAGAAGTAGGGCGCTTCGGTGTGCAGGATCGGCGCGCGCGGCAAGTCGAATGCAGTGTGGAACAGATGCAGGCCGGTCAAGGAGCCCGTCATCACGCCCGAGCCGTGATAGCCACGCCAGCGCGAGATGATCTTCTTCTTCTCAGGCCTGCCAAGGATGTTGTTGTAGTACCAGATCAGCTTGATATTGGTCTCGTTGGCATCCGAGCCTGAGAGGCCGAAATAGACGCGGCTCATGCCCTCGGGCGCGCGGTCGATGATCATCTTGGAGAGCGTGATCGACGCTTCCGTGCCGTGTCCGACATAGGCGTGGTAGTAAGCGAGCGATTTGGCTTGCTCGGCAATCGCATCGGCGATTTCCTGACGGCCGTAGCCGACATTGACGCAATAGAGGCCGGCAAAGGCGTCGAGGCTCGTCCTGCCGCCCGTATCGGTAATGTAAACCCCTTCGCCGCCGCCGATGACGCGGGTCGGCGTCTCGCCGCGGGCATGCATGCCCATATGCGTCGACGGGTGGAAAAATTGGTCACGGTCCCAGGCAGTCAATTCGTTGCGTCTATCGAGCATGATCTTTTCCTTTTCATGTATGGGGGTGGCGCTCGGGCTCAGGCGGCCGTGTCGATGCAGACATATTTGAGCTCGGTGAAGGCCTCGATGCCGTGGCGTGAGCCTTCGCGGCCAAGGCCCGACTGCTTCCAGCCGCCGAACGGGATCGGCCCGCCGGTGATCTTCACGCGATTGATCGCGACCATTCCGTACTCGAGTGCACGGGCGAGGCGCATCTGGCGTGCGCCGTTTTCGGTCACGACATAGGCAACAAGGCCGTATTCGGTATCGTTCGCCCGGACGATCACTTCGGCCTCACCGTCGAAGGCGGTGAGCGCGGCAACCGGACCGAAGGTCTCTTCATGCATGATGAGCGCGTCGTCGGCGACGTCGGTCAGAAGCGTCGGCTCGAAGAACAGAGTACCCGCCCTGTGGCGGCTGCCGCCGGTCAGGAGCTTTGCGCCGCGCTTCAGCGCATCGGCGACCTGCTCTTCCACTTTGGCGATCGCGCGCTCGTGCATCAGTGGACCGATCTCGGCGCCCGGTTCGAGGCCTGAGGCGACGTTCAGCGCCTCGATGCGTGCCTTGAGGGCGACCGTGAATTCGGCGAGTACGGAACGCTCGACATAGATACGGTTGGCGGCAAGGCAATCCTGGCCGGATGTAGCGAATTTCGCTGCCATCGCGATGTCTGCGGCCGTTTCGATGTCGGCATCGGCAAAGACGATCAGGGGCGCATGGCCGCCGAGTTCCATGACCAGCCGCTTCATTGTCTGTGCGCACTGGCCGGCGATCAGCTTGCCTATACCCGTCGATCCGGTGAAGCTCATGGCGCGGACGCGCGGATCTTCATTCATGCGCCCGACGATCACGCCAGCATCTCCGGTCACGATATTGAAGACACCGGCCGGAATGCCGGCGCGTTCGCCGAGTTCGGCAAGCGCGAGCGCTGAAAGCGGTGTTTCGCTGGAGGGATGTGCAACGACGGTGCAGCCTGCGGCAAGTGCGGCCGCGGCCTTGCGTGTGATCATGGCCGAGGGGAAATTCCATGGGGTCACGATGCCGACGACCCCAAGTGCCTCGCGCCGCACGATCATCTCGGCGTCCGGCAGATGGCTGGTGACACTCTCGGCGTTCAGCCGCTTTCCTTCTTCCGCGTACCACTCGAAGAAGGATGCCGCGTAGTCGATTTCGCCGCGGGATTCGGCAAGCGGCTTGCCCTGTTCCAGCGTCATCAAGAGCGCAAGGTCCTCGCGCGCCTCCAGCATCAGATCATGCCACCTGCGCAGGATCGCGGCACGCTGCTGCGGCAGCATGCTCCGCCAGGCAGCCAGTGCGTTGCTCGCAGCCGAGATCGCCTCTCCCGTCTGCTCGGCATCAAGCGCTGCGACCCAGGCAAGTGTCGCCGACGAGGCGGGATCCGTCACTTTGAACCCCGCGCCGTCGTGGCCGGACACCCAGCGCCCGCCGACATAGGCGAGTTCCCTCAGCAGGTGCGGATCGGCAAGGCGGGCAAGCGCGTCGTGAAAGGTCGTGCGGGCGAATACGGCGGTCATGGCGGCCTCCTCTTGTTGTCTCGAAGAAGTCTGCCAGAGAGCGGGCGACAGATTGTCTATTGCCGGGGTCGGCTTCAGAGACTCTGGCCAAAGTCAGGGCTGGCCGTAGACAATCTGTCTATTCAAAGGTGGGGAGCAGTGTCTCGAGTGGCAGAACGATCTCCTCCTTCACCGTCTTGGTGACGATGTAGGTGAAGTAGCGATCGATGCCGAGTTCACGGTCAAGAAGACTGTCGACGAGGCGCTGATAGGCATCGATATCGGGAGCCATGATCTTCAAGATGTAATCGACACCGCCGCCGACCGACCAGCACGCGACGATTTCAGGCGTTGCCGCAACGGCGCGCTCGAAGCGTTCGAAATCCGCCTGGCGATGATTGGCGAGCGTCACCTCCATCATCACGCTGGCGACAGGCGCCAAGCGCCGCACGGCAATCCGCGCGTGATAGCCCGTCACGATGCCTGCCTTCTCCAACTTCCGCAGGCGCAGCCAACAGGGGGTCGGCGAAAGGCCCGCCTTTTCTGCCAGCGCCAGTTTGGTGATGCGCCCGTTCTCCTGGATCGCTTCCAGGATGCGCAGGTCGATGGCGTCGAGTTTCATGAGGTCCGCCCTCCGGGCGAGGATCGCGTCAAAGTGGAGGAAAAGACAATGGGAAACCATTTTGGCGTTGTCAATTGAACTGATTTTGAGCACTGTCGAAATCATGACAAATTGGCGACCCGACATTTCCCAGTTGCGCCGACCGGCCTATCTTTCGCTGGCTGAGCAGATCGCGCGCGCCATACAGGAAGGTCATCTGCCGAACGGGACCCGTCTTTTGCCCCATCGCAAGCTAGCAGACGACCTCAAGCTCTCCGTGCAGACCGTCAGCCGCGCCTATGACGAACTGATCCGGCGTGGGTTGATTTCCGGCGAGATCGGGCGCGGTTCCTTCGTGCAGACACGGCCGAAGGAGCCTGAGCCGCCCTATTTGCCCGAACGTCTCGGCGAACTGGTCGATCTCTCGATCCTGAAGCCCGTCTGCGAACAGCTTCACCTGGAGCGCATGCGCGAAGCTTTCGGGTGGCTGGCGGAAAACCTGCCATCGAGCTCGGCGCTTTCCTTCCGGCCGAACATGGTTTTCCCGCGCCACCGCAACGTCGCGGCCGAATGGCTGTCGCGGTGCGGTCTCGATGTGTCTCCACTCAATATCAGCCTGACGAACGGTGCGACGTCGGGCATGACCGTGGCGCTGATGAGCGTCGCTCCGCCTGGTTCCACGATCGCGACGGAGGCGATCAGCCACCACACGTTGGTGCCGCTCTCCACCTATCTCGGCCTTCATCTTGAAGGCTTGCCGATCGACCGCGAAGGGATGATCCCCGAGGCGCTTGATGAAGCGTGCCGTACCGACGTCATCCGCGCCGTGTTCCTCCAGCCTTCGGTAATCAATCCGACTGCGGCACTGATGGGGCCTGAGCGTCGGCACGCGCTTGCCGAAGTTGCACGCCGCCACGACATCGCGATCATCGAAAACGACATCCTGGGGCCGTTGGTCGAGGATCGTGCGCCGCCGATCACGGCCTATGCGCCGGAGCGCACGCTCTACGTGACGAGCTTCACAAAGATCACGGTGCCGGGCCTGCGCATCGGCTATCTGGCCGCGCCAGATCGCTACGTCGCAGCCGTCGCCAATCGCCATCTGGTCTCCAACTGGATGGCGACGCCCGCGATCGCCGAGATCGCGACGCGTTGGGTCAGCGACGGCACGGCAATGGAACTGGTCAACTGGCAGCGCCGCGCGCTCGCTGTCCGCCATGCGATCGCACAAGAGGCGTTTGCGGGTCTGCCGTATCATGCGCATCCGCAGAGCCTGCATGTCTGGCTGCCATTGCCGGAGGGGCACACGGAGGAGGGCTTCGTCTCCCAAGCGCGGCTGCGCGGCGTGGCGATCGCGCCTGGATCCTCTTTCCGCACGGCAGACCACGGCTGGCATCCGGCGGTGCGCATTTCGCTCGGCTCGACGAGCGAACAGGAGCTGCGCACCGGCCTCGCTATTCTCGCGTCGCTCGCCAGCGGAAATCCGGAAGCGCTGCTGCTCGCAATTTGAGAGAATTGCTCTCCAATTGGGCACTGCAGCAATAATTGTACTGATATTATTATTCGGATTGACATGATTTAGTTAGCCGCGCATCGTTGCGCCATCACTTGTCTCAATAGGGAGAGACATGCATGGCAGCGCCGATCATTCGCATCGATAACATCACCAAACGCTACGGTCCTCTGACCGTACTTGACGGTCTGTCGATGGACGTGCTGCCGGGCGAAAAGCTGGCGCTCATCGGCCCCTCCGGCTCGGGCAAGACGACGATCCTGCGCATCCTGATGACATTGGAGGCGATCAGCGGCGGCCATATCGAGGTCGACGGTGACCAACTCTATCACATGCCGAAGAACGGCAGCCTCGCGCCTGCCGACGATCGCCATCTGCACAAGATGCGCGAGAAGATCGGCATGGTCTTTCAGCATTTCAACCTCTTCCCGCACAAGTGCGTGCTCGACAACGTCACGCTTGCACCGATGCTAACGAAGGATGTGGCAAGGGCAGCAGCCGAGAAGCGTGCGATGGAGCTTCTCGACATGGTGGGCATGGCCGACAAGGCAAAGAGCATGCCCGCACAACTCTCCGGCGGACAGAAGCAGCGGGTCGCCATTGCCCGGGCGCTGGCTCTGTCGCCAAAGATCATGCTGTTCGACGAGGTGACCTCGGCACTCGACCCGGAACTGGTCGAAGAGGTGCTGAACGTCATGCGCAAGCTCGCGGTTGAAACCGACATGACCATGCTGCTGGTCACGCATGAGATGGGCTTCGCTCACGATTTTGCCGACCGCATCCTCTTTTTCGATCGCGGCAAGATCGTCGAGGAAGGCCGGCCGGACGAGATATTCCGCAATCCAAAGCAGGAACGCACGCAAACCTTCCTGCGCAAGATCATCGCGGCAGGGCACCGCGTCTGAGTGGCCTTGCCGCCCGGGAACAAGCGCCGAACAAAAACCAGGGACAGCCAGAGGAGTTCGCAACTATGAGCATGAGAACCTTTTTGACCATGACCGCCGGCGCAGGCGCCCTGACGGCAATCATTGCCGCAGCGCCGGCTTGGGCCGACGGCAAACTTGAGGAGCTGAAGGAACAGGGTTTCGCGCGTGTCGCCATCGCCAACGAGCCGCCCTTTACGGCAGTGGCCGCCGACGGCAAGGTTTCCGGTGCAGCGCCGGATGTGGCGCGCGAGGTGTTCAAGCGCCTCGGCGTCGAAGACATCGTTGCATCGATTTCGGAATATGGCGCGATGATCCCGGGACTTCAGGCGGGCCGGCACGATGTCATCACCGCCGGTCTTTTCATGAAGCCGGAGCGTTGCGGTGCGGTTGCGTATTCCGAACCGATCCTTTGTGACGCGGAAGCCTTCGCGCTGAAGAAAGGCAACCCGCTCGGCCTCAAGAGCTACAAAGATATCGCTGATAATCCGGATGCCAAGATCGGTGCGCCGGGCGGCGGGACTGAAGAAAAGCTTGCGCTTGAAGCCGGCGTGCCGCGCGATCGCGTCATCGTCGTCCCGGACGGCCAGAGCGGCCTGAAGATGCTGCAGGATGGCCGCATCGACGTCTATTCGCTGCCGGTGCTGTCGATCAACGCTCTTGTCGCCAAGGCGAACGACCCCAGCGTCGAAGTCGTGGCGCCGGTTGAAGGCGCTCCGGTCTATTGCGACGGCGCGGCTTTCAAGAAGGGGGAGGAGGCCTTGCGCGACGCTTTCGACGTGGAGCTGGCAAAGCTCAAGCAGTCGGGTGAATTTGCCAAGATCATAGAGCCCTATGGTTTCTCAGCCGCAGCCGCGATGTCGACGACCCGCGAAAAGCTCTGTGCCGCCAAGTAGGCGCCACAGCAATAAGGCCTCTTCCCGAACCGAGGGGAGGCAGCCCGCTCCCTCGCATATGGAAGAACGATGACCGACTGGTCCGGTTACATACGGCTGATCCTTGAAGGCGCGCTCGTGACACTCGAGCTGACAGTGCTAGGCTCGTTGCTCGCTCTCGTCATGGCATTTGTCGCGGGTCTCGGGCGCGTCAGCCGCTTCCTGGCGGTAAGAGCGCTTGCCACCACCTATATCGAATTCTTTCGCGGCACCTCGATCTTCGTCCAGCTGTTCTGGGTCTATTTCGTGCTGCCGTTTGCCGGTGTCACGCTATCGCCGCTTCAGGCTGGCGTGCTGGCGCTGGGGCTGAATGTCGGAGCCTACGGGGCGGAGGTCGTGCGTGGCGCGGTCAAGGCGATCGGCCGCGAGCAGCGCGAGGCCTGCATCGCACTCAATCTTTCGCGCCATCAAGCGATGCGGCATGTCATCCTGCCCCAGGCCCTGCCGCTGATGTTGCCGACCTTCTGCAACAACGCGATCGAGCTGTTGAAGGGCACGGCCGTCGTATCGCTGATCTCGCTCACCGACATGACGTTCCAGGCGCAGGTGGTTCGCGCCCAGACGGGTAGTACGCTCGTTCCTTTCGCAACGATCCTCGTGCTCTACTTCCTGATGGCGCTCGCCATCTCAAGCGGTATGCGCTGGCTGGAACGCCGGGTGACCCGTGGCCTTGATGGCGTGAGGACCTGACGATGGAATGGGACTGGAATTTCGTCTGGGAAATCATGCCGACCCTCCTCGAAGGGTTGAAGATTACCATCTTGGCGACCGTGTTCGGCGCGGCACTCGCCGCCGTCATCGGCCTTGTCTTTGCCATTGTGCGCATGACCGCGCCGAAACCGCTCGCGAAGGCAACGGCCTTCGTTGTCGAGTTCATTCGAGGCACGCCACTTCTGGTCCAGCTTTACTTCATCTTCTACGTGCTGCCGGACATTGGCATTCGCCTGCCGGCAATGCTCGCCGGCACCATCGGCCTTGGGCTCCACTATGGGACCTATGCGGCGGAGGTCTACCGCGCCGGAATCGAAAACGTGCCGCGCGGTCAATGGGAGGCGGCGAAGGCGACGAACCTAACGGGACGCCAGACCTGGATCCATGTCATCCTGCCGCAAGCAATTCCGCCGATGATCCCGGCGCTCGCCAATTACCTGATCGCCATGTTCAAGGAGACGCCGTTGCTCTCCGCCATCACGGTGCTCGAGCTGATGAACCAGGCGAAAAGCGTGGCCAACAGCAGCTATCGCTACATCGAGCCGATGACGCTGGTCGGGGTCTTCTTCCTCATCATGAGCCTGATCTCCGTTGTCTTCCTGCGCTGGCTCGAAGAACGGTACGCCCGAGTGGAGGAGCGCTGATGCAGTCGTTCGATCTTACACTGACGTCACGCACGCCGATGCTGGATGAGCGTCCGCTGGACAAACGCGTCGGCCTCATCATCCTTGCGACCGACCACACGACGGAAGTGGACTTCCAGCGCATGGTGGCGAACGAGCGGATCGGTGTTTACGCAACCCGCATTCCCTATGCCAATCCAGTGACACCGGATAACCTCCGTGCAATGCAGCCCTCGCTGGCATCAGCGGCCGCGCTGATCCTGCCGGACGAACCTCTCGACGTCGTCATGTATTCCTGCACCTCCGCGTCCGTCGTCATCGGCGACGCGCAAGTCAAGGCGGCGGTCCATGCGGCCAAGCCAAGTGCTTCCGTCGTCACGCCGACTGCGGCAGCTGCCTCCGGCCTCAATGCGTTCGGTGCGAAGCGGATTTCGGTGCTGACGCCCTACACGATCGAGACCAGCAAGCCGATGGCTGACTACTTCATGTCGCTCGGCTTCGAGATCGCCGGTTTCACCTGCCTTGGTTTAGACGACGACCGGGAGATGGCGCGCATTTCTCCGGACGAGATTGTCGCCTTTGCGAAGCAAGCGGCGGCGCCGGACAGCGACGCGCTTTTCATATCGTGCACGGCGCTGCGGGCAGCCGGCGTTGCGGCAAAGATCGAGGCCGGCATCGGCAAACCGGTCGTCACCAGCAATCTCGCCACCGCCTGGGCCTGCCTGCGCCTTTGCGGCGACGAGACGGCGAGGCCGGAGCTCGGCCGGCTCATGACACTCGCCTATTGGAACGAATAGCCGATGTCGAAGCTTGCCGTGACATTGGCGGATATCGAACAGTCGGCCCGACGCATCGAGGGCCGGATACTGCACACGCCCTTGGTCCTCTCATCTACGCTCTTCGAACGCTGCGGCGTGCCCGTCGGCCTCAAGCTCGAACACCACCAGACGACCGGGAGCTTCAAGCTGCGGGGCGCCACGAATGCCGTGCTATCGCTGACGCCCGAGGAGCGGGCAAGAGGCATCGTCGCCGCTTCGACCGGCAACCACGGCCGGGCGCTTGCTCATGCCGCAAGGGCCGAAGGCTCGATCGCGACGATCTGCATGTCGCGGCTCGTGCCCGACAACAAGGTGTCGGAAATCCGCCGGCTTGGCGCGAGTGTCCGTATCGTCGGCAAGTCCCAGGATGAAGCGCAGATCGAGGTGGATCGGCTGGTGCGTGAAGACGGCCTGGTGATGGTGCCACCCTTCGACAGCCAGGCGGTCGTCGCAGGACAGGGCACACTCGGCCTGGAGATCGTCGAGGCAATGCCGGATGTGGCGACGGTTCTTGTGCCGCTTTCCGGCGGCGGGCTTGCGGCCGGTGTCGCTGCTGCCGTGAAAGGTCGCTCACCGACGACCCGCGTGATCGGCCTCACGATGGAACGTGGCGCGGCGATGAAGGCGAGCCTTGACGCAGGGCGGCCGGTGCAAGTGGAGGAGATGGCGAGCCTTGCCGATTCCCTCGGCGGCGGCATCGGTCTCGGCAATGCCGTGACCTTCGAAATGTGCCGGGCGCTGCTCGATGACGTGGTCCTGCTTTCCGAAGCCGAGATCGCTGCCGGCATGCGGTACGCCTATGCGACGGAGCGCGAGGTGGTCGAAGGGGCAGGGGCCGTCGGCATCGCGGCCCTGCTATCCGGCCGCTTTGGTCGGTTGATGGGGCCCGTGGCGATGGTCCTTTCCGGTCGCAACGTCGACATGGACCTGCACCGGAGGGTTATCAACGGCGGGGTAGATCCGCTCGGCGAGGCAGCGCCATGACGACGATGAAGATCATCACCGAGGCGGAACTGAGGCGCATCGTGCCGCTCGATCTCGACGCCATTGCCTGCGTCGAACAGGCTTTCCACGCGCTCGCCACCAAGGCGGTGGCGATGCCGCCGATCCTCAGGCTCGACATTCCCGAAGCGCGCGGCGAGGTCGACGTGAAGACGGCCTATGTGCCGGGTCTTGATGGTTTCGCCATCAAGATCAGCTCCGGCTTCTTCGACAATCCGAAGATCGGCCTGCCAAGCACCAACGGCCTGATGGTGCTGCTTTCCGCGAAAACCGGCCTTGTCCAGGCGATCCTGCTCGACAACGGCTATTTGACGGATGTGCGCACCGCGGCGGCCGGCGCCGTTGCGGCCCAACATCTCTCGCGCCCGGATGCCGCGGTTGCCGCCATCTTCGGCGCCGGCATGCAGGCACAGTTGCAGCTGGAAGCCCTTTGCCTCGTGCGACCGATCCGCGAGGCGCGCATCTGGGCAAGGGACGCCGCAAAGGCGGAGGCCGTCGCGGTGGAACTGACAGCAAGGCTCGGCTTTCCGGTTCGCGTTGAAGCCGATGGCCGGGCGGCAGTCGACGGCGCCGATATCATCGTTACCACCACTCCCTCCGAGAGACCGGTCCTTCGCGCCGAATGGCTTAGGGCCGGCCAGCATGTCACGGCCATGGGATCGGATGCCGAGCACAAGAACGAGATAGAGCCCGGCGTGATTGCGGCGGCCAGCCTCTATGTCGCCGACAGTCTGAGGCAGACGCGCAGGCTCGGCGAACTGCGCCATGCCATCGAGGCGGGCCTCGTGACGGAGGGCACGATCTTCCCCGAACTTGGCGAGATCATTGCCGGGCAAAAACCGGGCCGAAGCGGCCCCGAAGAGATAACCGTGGCGGATCTGACCGGCACGGGCATTCAGGACACGGCCATCGCAACGCTTGCTGCCGCCCGCGCTTCAGCAACGGGCGCCGGCACGATCTTCGAGAGTTGAGACCGGCTTTTCGCCGGGTACAGAGGAAAAACCGATGAAACAAGCGAACCTGAAGTTCTCACTTCCGGAGTACGAAACGCGTCTTCAAAAAACGCGCAATGCCATGGAAGCCAGGGGTATCGACGTTCTGATCGTCAGCGATCCGTCGAATATGAACTGGCTGACCGGCTACGACGGCTGGTCCTTCTACGTGCACCAATGCGTCGTTGTGCCGCCGTCGGGCGAACCCGTCTGGTACGGGCGCGGGCAGGATGCGAACGGCGCCAAATTCACCGCCTATCTCAGGCACGAGAACATTATCGGATATCCGGACCACTACGTGCAGTCCACCGAGCGCCACCCGATGGATTACCTCTCGGCTAAACTCGCCGAACGCGGCCTCGACAAGCTGACGATCGGTGTGGAGATGGACAATTACTGGTTTTCCGCCGCGGCCTTCGCCTCGCTTGTGAAACACCTGCCGAATGCCCGCTTCCTAGATGCGACCGCCCTCGTCAACTGGCAGCGGGCGGTCAAGAGCGAGGCGGAAATCGGCTACATGCGCAATGCCGCAAGGATCGTCGAGAAGATGCATGAGCGCATCTTCGACAAGATCGAGGTCGGCATGCGCAAATGCGATCTTGTTGCGGAGATCTACGATGCAGGCACCCGCGGCGTTGACGGCATTGGTGGCGATTATCCGGCGATCGTGCCGCTGTTGCCATCCGGCGTGGAGGCGTCTGCGCCGCACTTGACCTGGGACGATCGGCCGATGAAACCCGGCGAGGGCACGTTCTTCGAGATTGCCGGCTGCTATCACCGCTATCATGTGCCGCTCTCTCGCACCGTCTTTCTCGGAAAACCGACGCAGGCCTTTCTCGATGCCGAGAAGGCGACGCTGGAAGGCATGGAGGCGGGCCTCGAAAAAGCTCGGCCCGGCAATACCTGCGAGGACATCGCCAACGCCTTCTTCGCCGTTCTCAAGACATACGGCATCGTGAAGGACAATCGTACGGGCTACGGCATCGGCGTTTCCTATCCGCCGGACTGGGGCGAGCGCACGATGAGCCTGCGTCCCGGCGACCGCAGCGAACTCAAACCCGGCATGACCTTCCACTTCATGACAGGGCTCTGGCTGGAGGATATGGGTTTCGAGACGACGGAAAGCATCTTGATCACCGAAACCGGCGTCGAGTGCCTCGCCAACGTGCCGCGCAAGCTTCTCGTGAAGGATTGAACCATGCGGGAACTCGACCTTCGTCCTTCGCCGATCAGTCCCACGGTCGATTTTTCGGCGGATGGCATTCAGCACGGTTTCCTGCACCTTCCTTACAGCCGGGACGATTCCGCCTGGGGCTCGGTCATGATCCCGGTGACGGTGTTGAAGAACGGGGAGGGCCCGACGGCCCTTCTCACCGGCGGCAACCATGGGGACGAATATGAGGGGCCGATCGCGCTCTTCGATCTCGCTCGCACCCTGAAGGTCGAGGACGTTTCGGGCCGCGTCATCATCGTGCCGGCGATGAACTATCCGGCCTTCCTTGCCGGCACGCGCACCTCGCCGATCGACAAGGGCAACATGAACCGCAGTTTTCCGGGCGCGCCAGATGGAACTGTTACCCAGAAGATCGCCGATTATTTCCAGCGCAGCCTTCTGCCGCTCGCCGATATCGTGCTCGACTTTCATTCGGGCGGAAAGACGCTCGACTTTCTGCCCTTCTGCGCGGCACACATTCTGCCCGACAAGGTGCAGGAGGCCAGAGCTTTCGACCTCGTCAACGCATTTGGCGCCCCATGGTCGATGAAGATGCTCGAAATAGATGCGGTTGGGATGTACGACAGCGCCGCCGAAGAAATGGGCAAGATCTTCATCACCACCGAACTTGGGGGCGGCGGTACTGCGACGGCGAAAAGCGCTGCCATCGCCAAGCGCGGCGTGTCGAACGCGCTGAAGGCGGCCGGCATCCTGAAAGGTGCCGTCGAAGGTGCGCGAACCACCTGGCTCGACATGCCGGATGGAAACTGCTTCTCCTTCGCCGAGGACGCCGGGCTGATCGAACCGCTCTTCGATCTTGGCGATACCGTGAAGAACGGGGACGTTGTCGCCCGCATCTATCCCGTCGGTCGCACCGGCGTACGACCGCTGGATGTGCACGCAAGGATGGACGGCATTCTCACCGCCCGCCACTTCCCCGGGCTCGTCAAGGCCGGTGACTGCGTCAGTGTGCTGGCAGGCGTAGTCGACAGATGACGACCTCAGGCGCCAGTCAACTATACTTCCTTGATCAACTGGGCGTGCCCGTGGCTGGGACTGCCAAAGACTTCGTCCCGCATTTTCTGTCGAAATATCGGGACGATCCTGACGTCGTGGATCTGGGTTTCATCGTCAAGCCCAATATCGAGCGCGTCTACGCCCTCCATCCGGATCTTGTTCTCATCACCTCGCTGCAGGCAGAGCACTACCGCGAGCTGAGCCGTTTTGCGCCGGTCATCCACTTCGACGTCGACTACCGGGATAGCGGCGCCGGCCACATCGAGGTCGTGAAAGACCATCTGATGACGCTTGCCCATATCTTCGGAAAGCAAGGGGTCGCGCGCGAGAAAATTGCCGATCTCGACGGGAAGCTTGCCGACCTGCAAAGTGTCACGCGGACAAGTGACAAGAGGGCGCTGATCGTGATGCACAACAATGGCGCCTTCAGTGCGTTCGGCGTGCGCTCGCGATACGGCTTTGTGTTCGATGCCTTCGGGGTCAAGCCTGCCAATGAAGCGGCCGAGACCGGTCTCCACGGACAACCTGTAACCAGCGAGTTCATTCAGGCGACGAACCCCGACATCATCTTCGTCATCGACCGCACCGCGGTCATGGAACGCCGATCGGTCCTGGATGTCGCAACGATCGACAATCCGCTCCTGCGCCAAACGAGCGCCTGGAAGAATGGGAGGGTCGTGCTTGTCGATCCGGAGGCATGGTACGTGACCGCTGTCTTCCGGTAGGCCTGCCGATCAACTGCGCTGTTTCATCATTGATGGGGTGTTTTCGATCCAAGATGAATTGAACTTCGCGAATTACCTCACTCCAACGACGAACAACGGCTCGCCCAGCCGCGATACGTCGACCTCAATGCCAAGGCCCGGCGCCGTGGGCGCGGAGCCGAAGCCCCCGGAGGAGCGAGGCGTGTGGTTTGCCAGATGGCCATCCGTCCAGTCGTTGAAGAACGGCGTCATCAGGAGAGACTCCGGACGAGTGGTTGCGGCAACGTGCGACGTCGCGGCCGTAATGATGTCGCCGCCCCACATATCCTCAACCGATACCGCCATGTTCAGCTCCTGAAGCAGGTCGCGCGCCTTCACCACGTTGGTCAGGCCACCGAGCTTTCCGAACTTAAGATTGACGGAAACTGCGTTAGCCTCGTACTTCGCCCGATACACCTCGTCATGGTTGACGATGGACTCGTCGAGTACCAGCGGGACCGACGATCCGCGATGGGCAAGAATGCAGTCGGCCGTGCTGCGGCATGGCTGCTCGACATAGACGGGAAGACCATTCAGCCCCTGCAGCGCCAGCTTCGCAGATGCGAGCGACCAGCCGCCATTAGAATCGGCGACGATCACGGTCTCGGCGTCACCGGCTTCCACGCTTGCGCGTGTGCGCGCGATGTCATCTAAAGGGTTGTTACCGACCTTGAGCTGGAACCGGTTGATGCCGGCTCGGCGGCGCTCGCGGATAAATTCCGCCATGGCTTCCGGGCGATCCAAGGGCACGGCCTCGTAGATCGTGAAGCGCTCGTTGAGGACGCCACCGATAAGTGCCGACACTGGCCGGTTCAGCGACTTTCCGAGGATATCCCAGCAAGCGATGTCGATGGGGCTTTTCGCAAACTCTTGACCCATGAGCGTTGAGTTCATCACCCGCGCGACCATTCCGATGTTGGTCGGGTCCACGCCGATCAGCGCCTCGCTGAGATCCTTCAAGGCGGTGCGGATGCCGGCGGGGAAGGTGGGCAGGTACACTTTGCCGAGTGTGGTGATCTCGCCCCAGCCGACGAGACCTTCGTCTGTCCTGACGCGCACGACCGTTCCGTCCTCGGCGCTGGCGATGCGGTTGCCCGACATGACGTAGGTGCCATGAGCATATCCAACTTCGTAACTGAAGACATCGATGCCGACGATTTTCATGGGTGCTCCTTCGAATATTTGTATATTGTATAAAATATAAAACGAGCGCGATCAAGGGGTGTCCCCTCTATTGAGGAAGCGAGGCATGGAGGAAGCGGAGTAAGGAAAGATCTCGGGCGAATATTGTATAAAATCTAGCGCCCACTATAGGCTGTGGCAGATCAATCAGGAATCGTTGCCGTGACCGCAGTCGGAAAAGGCCTCAAGCACAAGACGATGGCATCTGCAGCCGCAGAGGAGATCCGCAATCGCATTCTAGCAGGGGACTATGCCCCCGGCGTTCAATTGCGCCAGGATGGATTGGCCAGCGACCTTGGAATGAGCCGCATCCCTATCCGAGAGGCCCTCGTTCAGCTCGAAAGCGAAGGGTTGCTCAAGATCCTGCCGCATAGGGGAGCGATCGTCTCCCAACTGACCGTGGACGAGATCGAAGAGCTGTTCAACATGCGGCTCCTTTTCGAGCCGTTCCTCTTCCAGAGGTCGGCTCCCTTGCTTTCGGCGGAGGACCTTGAAGCCTTGCGTGAGATGCAGGCGCGGTATTCGACGTCGATCGACAGGCTCGATGTCGATGTTTGGAACGAACTGAACACAGAGTTCCATCTGTCACTGTATCGGCACGCGCGCAGCCCCCGCATTCTGCTTGCGGTGCAGAATTTGCTCGTTGAGTGTGACCGACACACTCGCGTCCAGCTGTCGACCATTCGCGGCGACCGCGAAAGGGCGGTGGCCGAGCATGAGGAGCTGTTGCGCCTGTGTGAGAAAGGCGCCTTCGAGGAGGGCGCCAAGCTCATGTACGAACACATCGATCACATACGTGCAGGCCTTGTCGCGCTGCTCGCTCGCACTGAAGCGGGCTGACGCGCTAGGGGAGGTTGTGCTGTACGGGTCCGGTCTCATGGCGAATTGCAGTCGTGTCGAATCGAATCCCTCTCTTGGAGATACGTCTGAGAACGTGCCGGCACCTCAGGTCGGCGGGTCAGCCATTGTCAACGAGGCCATGTATTTTCGTTGGGGCCTAGCGATTGAGTGCGTCAAGCGCAGCTGCCGACGTGTGCACTCACTCGAATAGATCGGGATTGGCGGCTTCAATCTGCGGAAGATCGCTTAAAATGCCGTTGAGGTGCTCACGCATTGCAGCAGCCGCCGCGTCGGCATTCCGCGAGTCGATGGCGTGGACGATTGCCTCGTGTTCGATGATCAATCTTTGCATCCGATCAGGGTGCCGCAGCTGCAGATTGCATACGCGGTCCATGTGAGCCTTGATGTCGGAAATGGCGTTCCAAGCGAGGCCGCAACCAGCGCCTTCCGCAATCGCGATGTGGAACTGCTCATCCTCACGCCGGAACGCGTTATGGTCGTGCGCTTCCATTGCAGCCTTCTGGCGAGAGAGTATTGTGTCAATCTTGCGACGCGACCAGTCGTCGAAGCTCTCGCTCGCGCGTCGAGCGACGGCTGTCTCGATCGCTTCGCGTACGAAGCGCGCTTCCATCATTTGCCGCGCGGAGATGCGTACGACGACTGTCCCGCGGTTCGGGCGGATGTCTACCAGCTTCGACTTGCCAAGCGCAATTAGAGCCTCGCGCACCGGCTGACGCGACACGCCCATGCGTGTTGCGATCTCCTGTTCAGAAAGCCGCATGCCAGGAGCGAGTTCAAGGCGGATAATTGCCTCCCTGAGGTCGCGCTCTACCTGCGCCGCCGCAGTCTCGCCCGTGTCAATCTTCAGCGTATCCAGGTTCGTTCCTTTCGCCGTCATTGCGTTGACATCCCATTTAATCCACCATACAGTACCATACAATTCAAGCGCAACATAAATCCGGCGGTCCTAAGGCCGGACAAAACAGGGAGGGGTCGGGGCTCTGCATCCGACCTTGGGATATTGCTGTCTAATTTTATTGCACCCAATCACAACGACCCTCGCCTTGGTATTAAAAGCCGCTACCAGATGCTTGTCGATGGAAAGTCGGTGGACGCAGCCACCGGTCGGACGATTGATCGGATTTCTCCCGGCCACGCTGGTGTGGTGGTCGGCACGTGGCCAGAAGCGTCCGCTGACGATGTACGATTGGCGATAAATGCGGCTCGTCGTGCGTTTGACACCGGCCCTTGGCCGCGCATGTCAGGCGCCGAGCGTTCACGTCTGATGTTCAAGGTTGCAGAGCTCATCCTTGTGCACCAAGAAGAGCTAGCGCTGGCCGAAAGCCTGGAGGTCGGCAAGCCGATTGCCCAAGCTCGCGGCGAAATCGGTTTCTGCGCCGATCTCTGGTCCTATGCCGCCGGCCAGGCGCGAGCGTTGGAAGGCCAGAGCCACAACAACATCGGTGATGATCGCCTTGGACTGGTGCTGCGTGAACCCGTCGGCGTCGTCGGCATCATCACACCCTGGAATTTCCCCTTCATCATCGCTTCCGAACGCGTACCATGGGCAATCGGGGCGGGCTGCACGGTGGTGTTGAAGCCCTCCGAATTCACCTCCGGCACATCGATCCGCATGGCTGAGCTGGCGCGCGAGGCCGGCATTCCCGATGGCGTCTTCAACGTCGTCACCGGTTACGGCGATCCCGCGGGTCAGGTCCTGGCTGAAGACCCAGCTGTCGATATGGTTGCCTTTACTGGCTCGGTCCGCGTTGGAACCAAGCTGGGCGAGATCGCGGCGCGCAGCGTCAAGCGTGTCGGTCTAGAACTTGGCGGCAAGGGCCCGCAGATCGTCTTTGCTGACGCCGATATCGAGGCTGCGGCCGACGGTATCGCCTATGGCGTCTATCACAATGCCGGGCAGTGTTGCATTTCCGGCAGCCGGCTTCTGGTTCAGGAAGGCATCCGCGATGCGCTGATGGAACGTTTGCTCGACATTTCCCGCAAGGTGACCTTCGGCGATCCGCTCAACGAACGCACCAAGATCGGCGCGATGATCTCGGACGCCCATGCCCAGAAGGTACACTCCTATGTGGAAGCCGGTCTGGCTTCCGGCGCTGAGCTGCTGCTTGGCGGCGAGCGGGTCGGCCAGGAGGCGGGGCTCTACTATGCGCCGACGGTTTTCGCTGGAGTGACGCCCGAAATGTCGATTGCGCGCGAAGAGATCTTTGGGCCGGTACTGTCGACGTTGACATTCAAGACAGCCGATGAAGCGGTAGCTATGGCGAATGCCTCGGAATTCGGTCTGTCCGCCTGCGTTTGGTCCACCAATCTGGAAAACGCGCTTCAGAGCATTCGTCGTATTCGCGCCGGTCGCTGCTGGATCAACAGTGTCATCGACGGGACGCCGGAGTTGCCGATCGGCGGCTACAAGAAAAGCGGCCTTGGCCGTGAACTCGGCCGCTACGGCTTTGATGAATACTCGCAGTTCAAGGGCGTGCACGTCACGCTCGGACGCCCGGCTCCGTGGTTCACGCTGCAATAGCGGCAGCGAAGAAGGAGGTTCTTCGCATCTAGAACAAGTCGGAAAGGCTCAAGGGGGAAAATCTCGGCTGGCGTGATCTTTGGTCGGAGCCGCCAGCCGAGACTTGGGTCCTGTGGACCCGCATTGCACATCCAAAGGGAGGATACGCAAATGAAATTGACCAGGTTGAAAACCGCCGTACTCGCCGGCGGCGTCGCCACCATGATGGCGTCGACGGCGCTTGCCGCGGACGTCAAGGCAACGATGATCATCTATCTTGATCCAAGCGTCCAGTTCTTTAACCCCGTGGTGAAGGGGGCGCAAGACGCAGCCGCACAGTTCGGAGTCGATCTCGACGTCCAGTACGCCAACAACGATCCTGTCCGCCAAAACGATTTGATCGAAAGCGCGACAGCAAGTGGCGTCGATGGCATCGCGGTTGCGATTTCCTCTTCGGATGCGTTCGACGAGAGCATCTGCTCGGCGGTAAAGGCGGGTATCGTCGTCATCGGTTTCAACAATGACGACCTTGACGGCGCCAAGGGAAATTGCCGCCAGGCATATGTAGGCATGAACGAGTTTGCGTCGGGCTACGAGCTCGGCAACCGCATGATCAAGGAGTTCGGCCTAAAGTCCGGTGATGTCGTTTTCAATCCGCGCGAGATTCCAGAAGCAAGCTTCGCCGTTGCTCGAGGCGGCGGCATCGAAAAGTCGATGACGGAAAACGGCATCAAGGTTGAGACCGTGCGTGCGGGGCTCGATCCGGCCGAGGCCCAGAACATCATCGCACAATTCCTGATCGCCAATCCGAACGTGAAGGCATTGTTCGGTACGGGTTCGGTGACTTCGACCGTTGGTGCAGGTGCCATCAAGGATGCCGGCGTCAACATCCCGTTCGGTGGCTTCGACCTTGCAGTCGAGATCGTCAATGCGGTGGAATCGGGTGCGATGTTTGCGACCATGGACCAGCAGCCCTATTTGCAGGGCTACTATCCGATCGCCCAGATCGCGCTTGCCAAGAAATACGGTCTGACGCCGACCGACATCGACACGGGGCAAGGCGCATTCCTTGACAAATCACGCATCAGCTCGGTCAAGCCGCTGATCGGCAGCTTCCGCTAACGGCGCCCAAAGGACCTGCCGGTGATGCCGGCAGGGATCCGCTTCTCCAAACGATCGAGTGCCAGACCGTGACACCTATTCTTTCAGAAAGTGCCGCGCCCCGGTCGCGGAGCCAGAGACAATCGCTGCTCAAGCAGATCATGGGCATGCCTGCAGGCGCGATCTTCCTCGTATTTGTGACCCTACAGATCGTCTGCATCGCAGGCGCGCTGCTCTACCCGGACGACTTCCGCTATCTTTCGCCGCAGAACCTTACGATCCTGATGAAGGCCGTGCCAGTGCTCGGTTGTCTGGCACTTGGCGCGGGGGTGCTGATGATTGCCGGAGAGTTCGATCTTTCCATCGGCTCGGTCTACACCTTTACTGCCATTCTGATGGCAACCCTTGTCGAAGCGGGATTGAGCGCTTTCCTCGCCGCACCTCTCGGCATTGTCGCCGGTGTCCTGATAGGGCTTTTAAACGGCAAGATCACCCTTCGCTTCGGCTTGCCGTCGTTTATCGTGACGCTAGGCGGGTTGCTGTTCTGGCGTGGTGCCGTCCTGCTCTATAACGGAGCCGTGCAGGTGCGATTCGATCCGGAACCTGTGTTTTCCAGCCTGTTTTCCGGCACTCTGCTTGGCGTGAATGCCGCCTTCATCTGGATCATTCTTTTCGTTGTCGGCTTCCACTTCCTCCTTCATCGCCACCGCTTTGGCAATCATGTCTTTGCGACAGGCGGCAATCGCGGTGCGGCCGAGGCGATCGGCATCAACACCGATCGGGTGAAAATGGTAGCTTTTGCGATTGCCGGCGGCATGGCGGCAATTGCCGGAATACTCGCCACCGCACGTGTCGGCAGCGTGCAGCCCGGTCAGGGGGCGGGTCTCGAACTTCAGGCGATCGCGGCCTGCGTAATCGGCGGCCTGTCTCTGCGCGGCGGTCGCGGCTCGATCATCGGCATCTTCCTCGGGGTGCTTTTGATCCACACCATCACCGACGTGCTTCTGTTGCTGCGGGCGCCTGGTTTCTATCTCGACATGTTCATCGCGACGCTGATCGTGCTGGCCGCCATCTTCAACCATCTTATCGAGCGGCGAGGTCTTGCCTGATGTCAAACCTTCTCGAACTGCACAACATCTCGAAAAGCTTCGGCGCGCTGACGGCGCTGCGCAATCTCAGCTTTCATATCGGCGAAGGCGAGGTGGTTGGCCTTCTCGGGGACAATGGCGCCGGCAAGTCGACGACGGTGAACCTGATCTCCGGCATCCACAAGCCGACGGAGGGTTATCTTAGTGTCGATGGCAAGAGGACGATGTTTAGCTGTCGCTCGGACTCCGCCGATGCCGGGATCGAAACGATCTACCAGCATACGGCGCTGGTCGACAGCCTCTCGATCACCCGCAACATCTTCATGGGGCGCGAACTGACGGATCGGTTCGGCTTCTTGAGGCAAGCCGAGATGCGAGAGATCGCAATGGAAGTGTTGCAGAACGCCGTGCATATCTCAGGGATCGACTCTCCCGATACGCTTGTCGGCAACCTCTCCGGCGGCCAGAAACAGGCGGTCGCCATTGCTCGCGCCGTCTATTTCAAGAAGCGGGTGCTGCTGCTTGATGAGCCCACATCGGCGCTCTCCGTGCGAGAGACGGAGGCTCTGCTGAACCAGGTGCTTAAGCTCAAAGCGGAGAACGTCTCCAGCGTGCTGGTGACGCACAACATCTACCACGCCTACCAGGTGTGTGACCGCTTCGTGATTATGAGCCACGGAACAAAGGTCTTCGATGTCCAGAAGGCCGATACGACGATCAACCAGCTGACAGAATACGTCGTGCTCACCTGAGCGATTTCCTAGAGATAAGAGGCATATGCCGTGACTATTTCCGTATCAGTAAGACAGGTCGTTGGCCCAGAGGATACTGCAAGGCGCGACACGCAGGGTCTAAGGGACGGCTTCGTGATCGAGGAGCTGTTCCGACCCGGTCAAGCCAATCTCACCTACAGCCATCTCGACCGCATGATCATCGGCGGCATCGTGCCGATGTCCGAAACGTTGACCATCGAGCGTGTTCCCGAGACCGGGACGGATGGTTTCCTGGATCGCCGTGAAGCGGCGATCATCAACATCGGTGGAGCAGGTGCGGTTCGTATTGGTGGGAAGGTTCATCAACTCGGCTACCAGGAGGCACTCTACGTCGGACTGGGCGCAGCTTCCCTGAGTTTTACCAGCTCCGACCCTCGCGAGCCGGCGCTGTTCTATCTTCTAAGCGCTCCGGCTCATCGGGTCTGCCCGACCGTTCACATCACCCGCGAAATGGCAATAAAGGTAAGACTGGGTTCCGCCGAGGAGTGCAATGCCCGTACGATCAACCAGTATGTGCACCCGGATGTTTGCGAAAGCTGCCAGTTGCTTGTCGGGTTGACCGTGTTCGAGCCGGGCTCGGTATGGAACACTATGCCGGCCCACGTCCATGACCGGCGGATGGAGGTCTACCTCTATTTTGGCATGCAGGAGACAACACGTGTCTTTCACTTCATGGGGCAACCGGGCGAAACGCGGCATGTTGTTCTGAAGAACCATGAAGCCGTTCTGTCGCCGGGCTGGTCCATTCATTCCGGCGCCGGGACAGGGCGTTACGCCTTCATCTGGGCCATGGCCGGAGACAACATGAGTTTTACGGATATGGACCGGGTGCCGATGGAAGCGCTTCGATGAGCCTCTTTGATCTCAGTGGCCGCTTCGCGATCATCACCGGCGCCAACACAGGCATCGGTCAGGCCATTGCCATCGGATTGGCTGAAGCCGGTGCAGATATTGTCGGCGTGGGCCGATCGTCAATGACCGATACGAGGCGACAAGTTGCGTCTGTCGGCAGGCGGTTTCTCGCCATCACCACGGATCTTTCGCAGACCAGAAAATCGGCACAGGTCGTCGAAGAAGCACTGGCATTGGGTGCGACGCCCGATATTCTCGTGAACAATGCCGGTATTGTCCGCCGTGCCGACGCACTGGACTTCAGCGAAGAGGACTGGGATGCAGTGCTGGACACAAACCTCAAATCCGCATTCTTTCTCAGTCAGGCGTTTGCAAAGGCTGCGATTGCGAAAGGCAGTTCCGCGAAGATCATCAACATCGCATCTCTTCTGTCTTTTCAGGGCGGCATTCGAGTCCCCTCTTACACCGCGTCCAAGAGCGGCCTTGCCGGGTTGACCAAGCTTTTGGCGAATGAGTGGGCCGACAGGGGCATAAACGTCAACGCCATCGCGCCCGGCTATGTGGAGACGAACAACACCGAGGCGCTTCGCGCGGATGCGGAGCGCAGTGCCGACATATTGAAGCGCATCCCAGCCGGGCGATGGGCGCGGCCCGGCGATATGGTGGGAGCAGCAGTCTTCCTTGCGGCATCCGCATCCGACTATGTGCATGGCACCATCCTGCCGGTGGACGGCGGATGGTTAGCTCGTTGAGAGGACCGAATGCGATACTATTCATTGCCTGCCGATGTCGTCTGGACTGAGGTTGGCCCTGGAAACCGCCGCGCCGTGTTGAGCCAACGGCCGGAGATAATGCTGGTCGCCTTCAGCTTCGATCAGGGTGCGATAGGCGCACTCCATTCTCACCCGCATACGCAGGTAAGCTATGTGGCGGAGGGGACATTTGACGTCACCGTTGAGGGTGTCACGACCCGACTTGGCCCCGGAAGCAGCTTCATCGTTGCGCCGAACCTTGTCCATGGCGTGGTGGCGCTGACGGATGGACTTCTGATTGATACGTTCACGCCACGGCGTGATGATTTCGTTATTGGCGATGATCGAACTTAGCTCTGAGTTTGTTCGAAACAGCTCTCGCGGCGTTTGATTAACACCTATCGGCACTGCACCCGCTGGCAAGTGGAAAGTATCCGATCGCTCTTGCTGACGTGTTAAACGCACTCGCCGGCGGAGGCGACGATCAGGTCCGAATGATTGTGGTTGAGTGGCGCCTGCAACGGGTCGCGCTTGCCTTCATACTTGGCGCGGACCGACCACTTTTCTCGATATCGCCCATCAGATCGAACTCCTGGATCTGCTGGCGGATCTAAACCGACTGGGGCATACCATTATCGCCGTTCTGCACGACCTCAGCCACGCGTGCCGCTATGCGACACACCTGATCGCGATGGAGGACGGCGCGATCGTCACACAAGGCGAGCCGTCGACCATTGTGACCGAGCGCCTGGTCGATGACGTGTTCGGCCTGCCGTCCGTTATCATTCCCGATCCGGTATCCAATACCCCGTTGATCGTCCCGAAGGGACGTCAGGTCGAGTCTAAGGCCCGCGTCGTTCCTAACTGATCAATTCGAGTTACGCAGCGACCCCCGGGCTCTTTCAAGGGTTCTCGGTGTACCTCAGCCGGCGTCCAGCGGAGTCGGGATCAGCGACCCCTGGGATAGAGAGGGGCCTCTGACCTCGGAGACATACACCTCGTAGCCGAAGTGTGGATCCTGGCTCAGGTCGTGCCCATCGAACCGATCTATGAATTCTTGAAGGTCGCCCTGGTGAGAGAAACCCATGGCAACGGCAGACATGTTTTCGATTTCGCCGCCTTGGTCCTCATAAGTCGCGCTCACTTCCAGGACACCGAGCCGATCGAAGTTTGCCTGCATGTGAAATGAAAGCCAAACCAGATATTCTAACGGGTAGCCGGGATTCCCTGCATATGTCACGACATACGGGTAAGCTAAACGGAAGCGTTCGGCCAAGGCTTCGCCCTCAGTGGCAAAGACGAGAAGATCGTTATCCTCGTCGACGTCGTGAAGTTCTATGGTCAGATCATGTTTACGCAACGCGACGTACGCGCCAAGTCGGTCCGATGGCAACGATGCGAACATGATGTCGCGCCATCGTTGGATGGCTTCATCGAGATCGGTGTGGACCAAAAACATGAAGCATCCTCAGCAAAACCATCACATGATCAAGAGCTTGGAGCCGCGTATAGTACAACCACATTCAGTAGATATTAGTTAGATCTAAATTGCAAGATTGACACAGGGTTGTTTGCGGCTTCTGGACATCCAGCGTTCGCTGTCGACGTTGCGAGGCGTGTAGCTTGTTACAGCGAGTGGAATGCCAATCAGGGGGCGATGATTGCGGTCATCCCTTGATGCGCTTGAGCTCATCGAGTGCATCGAGAGGGTCGAAGTCTAAGAGGTCGGCGAACTCCAGGAACTCGACGACGTCCACGCGACGCTGACCACTTTCAAGGCGCGCCACAAAGGACTGATACTCTCCCAACTTTGTCGCAAGTTCTGTTTGCGTGAGTCCTGCGGCCTCACGCTTTGCAATAAGCAGCGCGATCAGCGCTCTATGCCGTGCCGTACCGAGAGTCTTCGCCACGATTTGCCCACCTGCCTTGAGATGGGGGCTTCATTTATATCTGATTTTCAGTTATCTTAAATTCAGATAATTTCAGCGATCTCGGTGTGCTCAAATGGAATTACGGCAGCTTTCCTATTTCGTTGCGGTCGCCGAAGAGCTGCACTTCAATCGCGCGGCGGCGCGCATGTGCATTGCTCAGCCGGCGTTGAGTGCTCATATCCAGGCGCTCGAGAAGGAGCTCGGTGTCCGGTTGCTCGAACGGTCGACGCGCCGAGTGGAACTGACGCGGGCAGGGGAGGTGTTCTACGATCGGGCGGTGCGGATCATCGGCGATGTCGGGCTCTCAATGGATGTGGCACGGTCTGCTGCCGGCAAGGCGGCGCGCACGATCAAGATCGGGACCGTCTATACGACTATAGGGGTGCTGCCGGCGTTTCTTTCGCGCATCGCCCGGAAGTTTCCGGATGTGGCTCTGCATGTGACGAGTGGCTCGACCAGCGATATCATCCGTTCCATCGAGAACGGCCAGATCAATCTCGGCTTCATCCGCCCGGTCGAAAACATCGGATCCTTGCGCTTCTTCTCGATCGGGCATGAGCGCTATCTGCTGGCTGTCGAAAAGACAAGCCCGCTGGCTCTTCGAAGCGAGATCGACATCGAGGATCTGAGGGGAGAGAAGATCATCGCCTTTTCCCGCCAGAACCTCTCATACTCGGAGCGCTATTTTTTCGAGATGTTCGAGACCCATGGGTTGACCGGCAACATTGCTTATAGCTGCGACGATACATTCTCACTGGTTTCGCTCGTATCCGCCGGCCTCGGCATCGGTTTTGCCCCGGAATGGACGAAGGATCTGCCGAACCGTGGTTTTGAGCTTCGGCCGGTGAGGGGAGTGGATCTGAAGATCGGGCTCGGCGTGGCCTGGAACAAGGAGGACCCGACAGCGTCGCGCGACGACATCATCGATATTGCCCGGTCGCTGGCGCGGCCGGGCAGGTGAATGGCGAAGTTTGCCTGGGAGCAGCGGTCGAGCTTCCACAGCTTTGTCCATCACGGTTTTCCGCTCGATGAATTCGGACGTCAAAACACCCCGTATCCCCTCTGCCGGAACAACAACGTCGGGCCGCGGTTACACTCCAAAATAGGAGACGCGGATGCCTACGACCCCAATTCCCCAGCCCCCGGATCCAGCATTTCCGCCGGATATGCCGCCGGACGAACCAGATCTGCCGGATCCCCCGATCGAGGAACCAGAGCCCGATGTGGGGCCCGGCGAGGTGCCCCCAATAACGCCCGTTCCAGGCACCGAAATTCCGCCGAAGATGTGAGGTCGTGTCTGACACAAACTCGCGTGTCGACCAAACACGACCATCCTGCGACGATCGCGCTGACGCTATCTCGCGCTCTTGGGGAACGCGGGCAGCTTGTCAATGTCCGATGCGTCGTGCTGCACGATCAGCGTCGCATCGAGCGAATTTGCGGTGTCGGTCAGCCTCTCCATCGATGCGAGTGTGTCCGCGCGGTCGAAGTTGAAGGTCGGAACGCCGCGAATAGCGAACTGTTCTTCAAAATGGACGACGTCACCGGACAAAAGCACCGGCCCCGTCTTCTCGAGCCGCACGAGCAGGCTGGTCTCGCCCGGCGTGTGGCCGGGAGTCGACAGGATCACCACCGATCCGTCTCCGAAGACATCGCGATCACCCGAGATCGGGTCGACCTTCGAGTGGCCATCGAGCCAAGGCTGGATGGAACTGGGATCGACGGCAAAGGGCAGGGGATCATCCTTGAACTGGGCGAAATCCGCGGCGCCGATCATCAACGTGGCGCCGGGGAAGCTGGCCGCCTGACCGACATGGTCAAAATGGTTATGGCTGATACCGAGCCGGCTGATCTGTTCTGGCTTGACGCCGATTCTGGCAAGTTGCGTCGGGAGATCTTCGAAGAGCGTTGGCGCAAAAACCGAGGCCGCATCCGGCTTCGCTCCGATCAATGCTGCCGGAAGTCCGGCATCCCAAAGCATATAGTCCGTGTCGTGACGAACCAGATAGCAGCTATCGGTCAGTGTCCTCTTTTCTCCGGCATATTTGAATGTATCGGAAAAGACGCCGAGATTACGGACCTCGATCCTGCCGCAATCAAGCCGCCAGAGCTCTGTGTCTGCCGCGCTCGCCGGAGCGCCCGAGATTAGCGCGGCTACAGCAAATAGGATTGTTGTCAGGGGTCTCATTCAGGTCTCCTTCGGTTGAAGACCAGCTTGTGCCCGATTTCAGCGAAGGGGGTGGTCCCGCTACGATCGGTCTTGAGCCAGAAACGCTCGCATCGGTATTCTTTATCGCGGCGTCGTCGCCTATGGTGTGCGTATGAACATTCATTCCAAAAGCCAAGGCGTTGACTTCAGCGCGATCCTGTTGGAGCAACTGCGACCTTTGACGGCGCCGAGCGGAACCGATGGGCGCTATCAACACGGAAACCGGTTGTTTTCATACTGTTCACTCGATCGAGAGCGACTGAAAGCGGTCGAGCTCCCACATCCGATCATCGGCATTATCCTGCGCGGGCTCAAGGAAGTATGGCTGGCCGATACGGTTCATGTACTTGAGCCGGGGACCGTCTTTGTCATGCCGCGCGGGGTCCGCATGGACGTGGTCAACATACCGGCGGAGCGCCATTCCTATGAATCCCTGCTGTTGGAAGTGCCCGCGCTGCCGCCGGGCATTTCACCGCTGATAGGTGGTCGGCGCGCCGATGGCGGTAACTGGCAGTTCGGCGTTCCCCTCAACAGCGATCTCGTTGACGCATTGGTCCACGCCGCCACTTCGATCGCCAGCGATGCGGTCGGTGATGCGTTGAAGACATTGCGGCTGGCGGAAGTGCTCACGTTGATGCAGCCGCTCGCCGCCGCAAGACCGCTGTTTGAGACGAGCTTGTCAGAGGAGGTTGCGTGGCTGATCCGCGCCGCACCGTCGCAAGCGTGGACGGTAGAGCGTGTTGCGGCTCGGCTTGGCCTGGGTGCTTCGACACTGCGCCGCCGGCTCACAGCTGAGCACAAATCTTTCCGGGAGATCCTGCGACATGAGCGGCTGCAGGCTGGTCGAACCGTGCTCGCGTCCGGCGCGTCAAGCCAGGCTGCGGCGGAGGCTGCCGGCTACAGTTCCCGCTCCCATTTTGCGCGACGTTATCGCGAAAATTTTGGTACGTCGCCGGTGCGGCGCAGCGTTGGGTAAACAATGCCATTTGCGTTTTTGCCTTATCGCATTCCGCGGGCGGATTACGGGTGTCAGGTTCGAAACCGTTCAAGGAGAGGGATGGGAGACAACCGTGCTGCCGGCCTCCGGTCGGCGCGTGGAGCGTTCGCGTTGCTGCCTATCATCTGAACGCCAGAGACACGTCAGAAGCGGATACTTGGCCAGTGTGTCCCGAGTGGCCGGAAGCTGACTGTCCGCTGCTAAGGCGATCATCGCGGAAAACTGAGATCCGAGACGTCGGTGCGGAGCCCGGGATCAGCTCATGCCCAACACGGTTCGTACGCTGTGGTGACCGGCCGCCGTACACGACCTATGGCACGTGTTGCATGATGATTTGCGTGTGCAGCATCGGCGCTTCGCCTCCGAAATAGGTTTCCAGCAGCGGCAGAAAATTATCCGACAGGTAAAAATCCGTCAGCGCGCGGTCTGCCAGAAGGCGGAAGTCGGCGTCGTCGCGACGCAACGCGATCGCATAAGGTTCATGTGTGATCAGGCGATCGCCGACCTCGAGCGAGGATGGATCGCGCGCCCGTTTGACCAGGCTGATCAGCAGCGCCTGATCGGCGATGTAGGCATCGATTGTGCGGTTCTCTAGCGCCTTGAGCCCGTCCTCATGGGTGTTGAAATCGGCGAGCCTTGTCTTCGATTCCTGGACTGCGAGTGCCTCGCGAAGCGTCGCGGCCGTGGTCGTGTTTGCGCGCATACCGATGATGTTTGTGGCAACGCGGTCGCTGACGACGTGAACGGCCGGTCCGGTGAGAAAGAGCGCCTGCAGGTAGTTGGGCGAATCCTTGCGCAGCAGCGCGCTCGCCCCGGTAAGGAAGATCGGTTGTGAGAAATCGACGATTTCCCGCCTTTTCAGGTTCACAGTGATGGAACCGCAAAGCAAGTCGATATCTTCATTCGCTACTGCGTCCAAGCCATCGGCGAGCGTCACCTTGACAAATTCGCGCTTCAGTTGCGGAACTTTATCTTCGATCTCGTCGGCAATCTTTCGGCACAGGTCGATGGCATATCCCACCGGTTCGGCCCCTGGCCGGACGGAAGAAAACGGCGCCTGATCGGAGATGTAACCGATACGCACGGTTCCACGCTCCGCCAAAGTGTCGAGCGTTGCGGCAGCGGTCCCCAAAGCCGAAAAACAGAGGGCGAGGCTCACGAGCAGAAACCGTCTCATGCACTTGGCCATACTTGTGTGAGGGGCACCTGCATGATCCCTATCTCCGGAAAACGGTGTCGATCTTGAAGGCGTTGACGCAGCTTATGGGCTACCCCTCATATGTCAACCAGCGGCGCATGGCGCTTCTCTGCGGCATCGCCACCGCGGCAGGGTCGGTCGTCCGCTCTTGGCGCAAACATGCCGCCGCGCCCGACATCCCGAGGGACTGCTGCTAGATCATCGGAGGCCTCAGTAGCACCCGGGAGATACTAACCGAGGGAATAAAATCGAAGTCGGCGCAGATAGCCATTGCCTGATCTTTGGTAAGGCCCGCTGTCGAGGTAACGTGCGTAACAGCCCATGCACTCTCCCACAGGAGCGCCAACAGGTGGGCACCGCTTTGCATGTTCTTGATGGTCTTGTTACCGAACCTTCGCCATAGGTGCTCAGCGCGCTGGTTCGGCTTGCCCACAAAGCTACCGAACCGCGATGGGGGCGGTAATAGGCAGCTAAGCGCTTCAAGAGATCAGTCAAAATGGCCGTTCCATTCCTGCGGGCGGATGTGTCCCGACGAACGACTTGCAAGGCTCCCGTTGCATCGAGAGTCTGCCGTCCCTTCGGGACAATCAGCGGCGTATTGGAGACAGGATCGCGGATGATGACGGACGGCAGGCCAAACACGTCTTCGACCAGCCGTTCGGTGGCTATGGCTGACGGGCTGCCTTCTGCGACGAGGCGTAGCGGCAGGCATGGTTGAGGTCGTGCAGCACGGCGACGACGGCGCGCCTGGCCGTTGAGATCGATTGGTGTCGCTGGTCTCCGCCGGCCGGCATCGGCTTTGCGCCGGAATGGACAAAGGACTTGCCGAACCGTGGTTTCGAGCCCCGGTCTGTGCGCGGCGTCGATCTGAAGATCGGGCTTGGTGTCGCCTGGAACAAGGAAAGTGTTTGACGGCCAAAGTCGTTCAAGATGGGCAATGGCTTCAGTCTGCAAATCCACGCACAGTCGTTGAAAATCGTTGATCCTCTGTTCTTGACGGGGTACCTCGTGCTGAAGGGATTCGAGCGTCTTCACCGCCAATGCGTAACTTTCGAAGAGCTCGTTCAATTCGCGGTGCTTGACGGACCGCAATCGTTCCCTGTGATGGGGTAGCGCCATCGCCAAGCGAGCGCGTCCAATATGAACGAATCCCATTCTACAACCACCTATTCATCGGCGGGACCGCGCCCCTGCAGCGATCGCTGGAACGGTTGATCGCCCGCTCGCGGCGCTGGTGGTGAAGAGGGTCTCCTCGCAAACCACAGAGCGCATTCCAAAAGACACTCTTCATCGGTCTGGCCGAGGTGGAACTCGTCGATGAGAAATCGCGCCAAATGGTCGCTCCGGTCCGACCGTTTAGGCAGCGCCGACAAAAGACATGCTCGATCAAATACGCGTTGGAGCATTTTGGAAGCCTCCGCGCCTGGTTCGAAATGGGTGAAACGTGAAAGTACGTGCATTTTCAACCTCCCATCAGGGCGGCAAGGGTGTTCGTGGGAAGCGTCGGCCTGCCCGCAATGATTGGGCGGTCCAGCTTGCCTTCGATTGAGAAAACGTGGCGAGAGGTTGCTGGTTCCCCGGCCATAATACCCAGTTTGGGCTAGTCCGTAGGCCACAACATGCCTCCACTCCCTGAATTCAAAGAGATAACCCGGCGCAGTCTGATATCGCCCATTGATGGAAAACGTGCCAGGGAACCCGGTGATGGACCGCGCGAAGTATGAACGCTGTTCGGGAGCCATCTGGCTGCATCGGCATGTCGAGCCCTGTCAGCCCATTCTGGATGCAAGGGGCATCGACGACGCGACCGTGGCTCAGGACGAGATATCTTCTTCCAGGATCGGGAACGATGCTTCTAGTGCGGCGCCGACAAAGGCTTTCCGTGAGAGGCCAAGCTCATCCCCGCGCTCAAGAGCGGCGCGGCAGCGATTTCTAGCTCGCTCGTAATACCATCCGCCCTGCGGCATTTCGCTCAGATATTGTAGCGCATCCTGCGGTCCGTCGATGCGACGCTCGCCTGTCGCACCGAGCCTGACGGGACGATCCCAGATCAAGGCTTGCATGGACGTTACCTCCGATTCGCCGAAGAACGTCTGGCCTGACGGTTTGTTCCAGCGTGGCGGCTGACAATGTGCGGCGCCCTAAGGCGCCGGCGGCTAACGCGCAGCATTATGCCGAACACAACGGAGTTAAGAGGGGCTTCCTTGCGCAGATCGCCATGCAGCAATTGGCATCTTCTCAGCAGTGCCGTGTTCAATGACAAGCACGCTGTCGAAGAACTCTACCCCTACCTCTGATTGGATCGAGGAGATATCGTGCATTATGGCGATGACCGTCGTCTTTGGGCAATCTGCTTTGATCGATTGATAAAACGCCTGGACCGCCTGGCCATCAAGGGCGCTCGTCGCCTCATCCAGAAACAGCAAGCCCGGCTTCAGCAACAGAATCTTTGCGAGAACGAGTTTCTGTTTCTCCCCTCCGGAGAGAAGCTTGTCCCAGTGCTGCCCCTCGCGACCCTCATCCGGGAGTTCGCGCGAAATCTCTTCGAGACCTGCCTTTCCCAACGCCATTGAGACTGCGGCGTCTGGATGTGCTCCGGCCTCATCGGGGAGGCATACGAGATCCTTGAGGCTGACGTCCTGGAGTTTGACGTCCTGCGCGGCATACAGAGTTCGCATACCGTCCGGCAGTGTGATCATGCCGCGCCCATGCGGCCAAAGACCGTGTATTGCCTTCAGAAGGGACGTTTTGCCACTTCCCGATTCACCGATCACCAACGTCCACTCGCCCGGGGTGAAATCCAGGTTGCTGGCGGTCAAGAAGGGGCCCTCGTCGCCAGTGTGCAGCAGCTCGACAGAATGGACGGTCAGGCCATGTGCGGCGTCATCGGATGGGTACTCAAAAGCGGAAGGCCCGCTTCGTGAATAATAGTCTTGCGGCTGTTGCACCGCTTCGATTGCTTGCGCAAGCTCAGTTATGCGGTGCGCGTCGGCTCTTAATGTCGCAATGTCTGGCATCGCGTGAATGAACCACGAGCATTCATTGATAAGGGACGTCGCAAGTTCGGCTCCTGTCACGTAGTCCTGCAGGCTGATTGTCTTGTCGACATAAGGAAGCAGACCCGGCGCGTAGGCGACGATGCGTGATCCAATGAAATTGTGCACCAGTTCAAAGCCCATATAGCTGGCAGAAACCCGGTTGAGCCTGGCCCAGGTATCGTCGATTTCGCTGTATCGGCGCACGTTCACGGCCTTTTGCGCCGGTTCCCCTCTGATGACGGCAACATGGAAACTGCGGTGCAGCAACTGGTTCAGTTCGTTTCGATAACTGCCTTCGGCCGACTGGATGCGTATGGAGAGGCCCTGCAGCATGCCGCCAAGCTTGGCTGCAACGAACGTATTGAGGGGCACGTAGATCGCGATCGCGAGAAGTGTCAGGCAGGCGCTGCCGTAGCTGCCGAGAAGGTCAAGCCCTCTAACGGGGCTTGAGGTTTCGATCAGCTTGCCCCCCACAAAGGCAAGCGACATCACGACGCCGGCGATGCCCAGGCCAAGGCCGATAGCACCGCCTGTCATGCCCTTTATGGCCTCTTGCACCCTTTGATCGATGTTGTCGGGCGAAGAAGCCTCCTCCTCGCTTCCCGCACCGCGCCCGTTCTGCTGCAGATGGAAGTGGGTGTGGTTGGAATCGAGCAGGGCCTGGTTGAAGCGTTCGTCCAGCCATTGCCGCCATTTTCGATGGAGACTGGTGGAAAAGAAGTGGCGTACAGCAGTAAACCCCGCGTCCCTCGTGATCGCGATGGCGGCAAGTGTGGCCGCCGTTGTCAAAAGCGATGAAGGCGTCGTGGGTACTGTCGGATGATGGAAGTTCGCGATACGATTGACAAGTTCGCCGGAGGTCAGCGCGAACCAGACACTTGCCTGGGCCGACAGTCCGGTCAGCAGCATGATGACGAAAGTCAGAACCCAAGCTTCGCGCCACCGTTCTGACAGCCAGTAGGCGAAGAGTAGGCCCCAGAAACTGCGCATGGAGGACACGGGACTGTACGGGCGGCGCCTTTTTCCACTGAAGGGCCGTTTGACCAGTGCTGCTGCCTTCTGTGCGCTGCTTCGCACGACTTTGCGTGAATTCATCTTATTGTATGGGATCGAGAATGCTGCGTGTCAAACCGGCAAGGCTTATCGCATGGGCGCCGATGAAGTGCGGCCGTTTGCGCCCGGCCGGATGCCGGGCGCATCCCGAACTGAGAAAGTCAAAGCGATGGTCGCGCGCCCATGCCATTTAGGCGGCTTTGCGGACCGTCGCCTTGTTGATGGATGTCACCGCAAGGTTGGTCAGCTTGTTGTTCGTCGCTTTTTCCTGGTCGAGGATCTCTGAAAGGAGGGTATGAGCCTCCTCGTGACCGAGGTCCTTTGCCCATTCCCGAAGCGATCCGTAGCGAGCAATCTCGTAGTGTTCTACGGCCTGGCATGCGGCCAGAAGGCCTGCGTCGAGCGCGGTGCCCTTCGCTTCCGATATCAGTCCATCGGCCTCCTTGATCAATCCCTCGATCGCGTCGCACTTTTCTCCGGCGGGTTTCTTGCCGATGGATTTGAAGACCTGATCGAGCTTTTTGATCTGGTCCTTCGTTTCCGAAAGATGCTCCTCGGCCGCCTTTTTGAGCTCCGCGCTCTTGGCGGCCTTGGCGACTTTCGGGAGTGCCTTGGTGATTGCATTTTCTGCGTAGTAGACGTCTTGAAGTGTGTGTTCGAAAAGTTCTGCAAGCGAGTTCATACTAGCTCTCCTCTGAGACTGAACGCCGTAGAAGAAGCCTTAGCTACGGTTTTCGTTCCAGGCGGCGAACTATTTTTGGACGTCGTGCCGCGACATATGCCGTAGCAATCGTGTCACGCCTCTGATCAGTCGACCTGCTTTTCGCCGGCGCTCTTGCCATCGGCGCTTTTCGACCGCTCCTCGAAACGCTCCGCCCCCTTCTTCAGAGGCGATCCTTTGGCCCTTTCGACTTTTTGCTCCTCGGCGGCGGCTTGTTTCTTGAACTCCTGCGACGATTGTCGGCCCTTGGCCGTCTGTGACTTGGGGCTTGCCATTGTTGCTCCTCCAACCTCTGACCGCTTAACGTTTGAAGCGTCGTTGAGTTTCCCCTTCTGCCAACTGATAGAAAAGGAGCCACTGCTCGTTAACGTGGGCTCGCTTTTTATTCGGCTCCAGGATGGGGACAGCGGCCATTATGGAGGACCTAGGGCATACGACCGTCGAGGCATCGTCGGCAGCCGCTGCGCTTCACTTTGATCCATCAACAGCTGTGCCGGTCGAATTCCGGTCTCTCCATTGAGGCGGACAAGCCTGGCGCAGACATCCCGTCATCTTGCAGCTTTTCCAATGGTGTCGGCCATATGCGCTCCACGAAACCCCATGGGAAGAGGGCTTCCAGTGGTCGAGTCCTTGGCTGTTTGATGTTCGAGTTCAGCGTTCAGTTCGGCGCCCACGATCAAGAGGGTCACCGACAGCCAGAGCCAGATAAGGAACCCGACGAGGCCGCCTAAGGCACCGTAGCTGGCTGCGTAGTCAGCAAGATTGTTGAGATACCAGCCATAGACCAATGACATCAAAATCCACGCCGACGTTGCGAAGACCGCTCCCCACGTCAACCAGCGAAGCTTTGCCGGCTGGCGACTGGGGCCGAAACGATAGACGACCGCTGCGCCGGCCAACCCGCCGACGACCACGAGTGACCAGCCCGTGATGAGGACGATGGTTTCATCAGCCGCGTCAAGCAATGCGGTGCGAAGGACTGCGGGGAGCGCTGCGGTGATTCCTATCATCAGGATGATGGCGATCATGGCGCAAAGCGTGAAGACGACGGCAATGAGATTGAGCCTGACAAATCCTCGCTTCTCGACTTCCTGATAGGCAACATTCATGGCGTCGAACAGCGCGAGCGTTCCATTGCGGGCACTCCAAATGGCAATTGCGAAACCAATGAAAAAGGCAAGGCTCAAGGTCGTGTCACGCATCTGCAAGATTGCGCGAAGCTGAGCGTCGAGGATATCGAACGCCCCCGGGGGGAGCGCATAAGCGAGCGTTCTTAGATGCTCGGTGATATCGACGGGATCGGCGAGCAGCCCGTAAAGGGCCACGATCGCGCCCAATGCTGGGAACAGCGCGAGAAGCAGATAGAAGGTGACCCCTGCTGCGACGAAGGCGACGCGGTCGCTGGAAACTTCCAGTACGACGCGCCAAAGCACGTCATAGAGCCCCTTGGCAGGTATTTCTTCGGGGACGTCGGCGTTACGGCCGCGGTCTTGGTCGAAGTCATCGTCTGCGTGCGTGTGATCCTGTTTTGCCCGCGATGTAGTCCCGTCTTGCCGCAACAGGACTAGTGCGATCACGGCGATCGCAAATAAGCTGAGGGCGACTTGACGATCGGTGGAGCTCGAGGCCATCAGCAACATTCCCCTCGCGTTATAGGCTCAACGGGGTCGCACGAACGCGGTCCACAGGTACCCCACTATGCCGGCTACAACGACGGTCGGAATGACGTGACGTCGGATCTTGTTTTCCACGGTCTCGATTGCGACATTTGTTTCCAGGGCCGCCAGCCTTGAACTCCCGGCCGCGATGGCGGCCAGTTCCGCGCGAAGCCGCATCACATCCGCCCGCAGTGCCTCTAATTGCGCATCTCGAGTCAGTCGGTAGCTTTGGAGCTTAGCGCTTTCCGACGTCGCTTGGTGGTCGTCACCTGTCACGTCGGTGAACTGTGGTGCTTCATCAACAATTTCATCGTGTATCTGATCCGTCATGGCTTGTGCCTCCTCTGGTTCACTTCAACCGAGAAGGATGGACCGTTGTTCCACGTTCACGGCGTCGAACCGCATCGAGCGTGCTCAATTTATCGAAACGGGAAGGGGTTTGTGTTTCGGCCGCGGAAGGTTCGAACGAAGCGCGCATCATTGGCGCCCCCGAACGAAGAACTCTCGGACGCTGGGTTGGCTCAGTTCTTTTTCTTAGTGCTCGCCGCGGCTTTTGTCGTAAGCCGAAAGTCGGCCATTTCTTGCACCGTCAAATAGTAAAGATGATCCGATGGCGTCTCCAAAGCGTGCAACCAGAGTCCGGCAGCAATTCCCATCGCATCGAGATGGCGCGCGACCCGGGCAGTGGCGGATTGGGCCGATGCCATTGCTTCCTCTGCTGTCGGTCGGTCATCGGTGCCACTGAATAGCTGGTGCACGCCAACCACCGCATCCGTTTCCGCAAAGCGCTCGACACCGCCCGAAAGGATAAGAGGGCAAGAGGACGCGCAAAGCGCTCTCGACGCCACCTTCGTATTCAGCCGCTTTTCTCGGATGAGTTTGGAGATCGCTAGAGCGTCGTCGACCGAGCCGCCCGGTGAATTGAGCGCAACGGTTCTGACGTATTCGCCGCGTTGTTCGATCTCTCGAGCAAATCGCAAAGCTGCCCCTAAGTCGATCGTACCTTCGGCAAGCATGGAGCCGCCGGGGCCAAGATTGAACGTCATAGCCTTCGTCAGGTCTTCGATCGGGCTTGCCGGGGTTGCCGTCGGCCTGTTTGGATCCATAGTTGTTCCCGCGGGCGGCAGGAAAGGCGGCGCGCGAGATGGGTCGGCTATTGGCGGCTGGCTCTTCGTTGCGATCTCATGAACGTCGATCAGAAGAAATATCGCCGTCAACGACAACAACGACATAAACGCGGCGCGCATCAAGGCGCCGTCCTCCAAGCGCTTCAGGCGGCCGATCGCTTCATCGATCTTCATTCGATCGATCCTTTGGTCGCGTTCGTGGATCGAGACTGGTGATATTGTTTTGCTCCTCTGGTCGTTTCTCCGGTTCCAATTCCGCAACGACTTCTGCGAGCTCGACCCCGTGTTTCGTCAAGGCGCGCTGAACTTCCAATGCCTGCAACAGCTCGGCTGCCGTAATGCGCTCCGCAAAGGGCATTCGCTCCTCCTGTTTGCGGATGGCGCCATGCACGACGGCGAGAATGAAGACCAAGACGCCCGGCAAAAGATCGATGGAAATGGCGCCGGCCCAGGCCGGGATAAAGTCGGCGGCATAGCGCAGCACCGCTTCGGCAGATGAGAGCGGCACGAACCGGCGTTCCGTCACCGGTGTGCGCGCGAGGATCTCGTCGGCAGCTTCGGAAAGCACCTTCGACTGGGCCGCAACGGACGCCCGCACGGTTGCCATGACCCTGTCCTGCCGATTGACTAGGTCTGCGTCGCCACCGTCGGCCACAGGGGCTATGAAGCCAAGCGAAAGGTCGTCGGCCGCGCGCCGGATCGAAGGGGCAATCGACGTCTGCCCGAGGGATGCGATAACACCTGTGAGCGCAACAACTTCCGAGGAGAACTGATCGGCGCGCGGCTCGATCGCGCCAGGTGCCGAGACCAGGGTGCGCATGGTCTCCAGCCGCTTTTGCCCTTGATTGAACAAGGTTGTCACCTGCTCGCGCGACGCGTTGATCCCGCTTTCGAGATCTTTCATCTGCGCTGACATCTGCGACAACAATTGTACGACGCTTCCTGACCCTGTCGTGCCGGTCAGAGCGCCCGATTGTTGTTCCGAAAGGGCAAGTTGCGCGAACCGTTCGGAAGCGCGCTGGATATCGGGCAGCAGGCTTTGGGCCGCCAGCGCGTTCTGGTGCGCCTGGTCAAGGTCGGCGGTATAGTCCTCGACGGTTTCTGCGAGATGCTGTTCGAGCGCTGCAGAACCGGCCAAGGCCGCGGCGTTCAGCCAACTCGACATGGCCATGATCATGGCCGCACCAAGCGCCATGACGCCGAGCATGGATGCGCGCCCCGTATGGGTGGTGATATGCGGGTAGAACCGGGCCATATAGGACCAGAATGCGTAGATGCCGACGGAGACGGAAGCCGAGTAGATGATCGCTGCAAAGAAAACCGCCGTCGGCGAGCCATCCAGGATGCTGCGCACGCCGAGATAGGTGTATACGCCCGAGGCGAGCGCAAGAACCGCCACCGCAAACCGCGTCATCGTCTCGACGGCAGCGACCCCGTCGTGCAAACGCTGGGATGCACCGGTCGCCATGGGCAAGTCTCCACGAGAGGAATGTATTCCTTAAATGAGACGCACGAACCGGGCGGAATAAAGGCCGGCATCCGGCGATGCGCTTGGGGATTTTGGGCAGTTGTGATCGCGGTTCACACTTACGCAAGGCTTGCGCAGGACGTCCCGTTACCCTTCACCATCGGCGCTTTCCGCATGGTTCCATCCGCTTTGCAGGTTGGCATCGACTTCGCATACCACGCCTTCAGGGCGATAGGTGATCTTGACCTTTCCGTTCAACTCGGCCGCCAAGAGCGTCTTGATGAGACGTGAACCAAAGCCGGTACGTGACGGCTCCTTGACCGCTGGACCGCCGGATTCCGACCAGCGCAAAGTCAGTCGCGCTGGCGCATCCTCATGAAGTGACCACGCGATCGAGACCCTTCCTTCAGCTGTCGAGAGGGCACCGTACTTGGCGGCATTTGTCGCCAGTTCATGGAGTGCAAGTGATACAGATATGACCACGCGTGGCGACAGATGGACCTTCGGCCCTGAAATTTCAAATCGCTCAGGCGGGAACGGGGCGAGCGACTGATCTATAACCGCGCGCAACTCGGCCTCTTCCCAGGTTCCCCGCATAAGGAGGTCGTGCGCTCGCGCCATCGAAACGATCCGCGCTTCAAACCCTTGCAGTTCAGATGGGTTAGTCACGCTGGCGCCCAGCGTTTGGCGAGCGATCGCAAGGACCGTTGCAAACAGGTTCTTCACGCGATGATTGAGCTCGCCGACGAGGACGGTTTGAAGGCGTTCAGTCTCCTTGCGAGCCGTTATGTCGTGAGCGAGCTTCGAGGCTCCAACAATGCTGCCATAAGCGTCATAGATCGGCGACACCGACAAGAGCACATCGACAGTTCGACCATCCTTGTGAAGTCTTTTGGTCTCATAGGGTTCGACCTTCAGGCCGGCGCTCACCTGGCGCAAGATCGCAGGCTCTTCGTCAATACGATCCTCCGGCACAAGCGTCATCACAGAGCGTCCGACAATCTCCTCTGCCAGGTATCCATAGAGTCGCTCGGCGCCTCCGTTCCAGCTCGTGACCTTCATCTTAAGATCGATGCCAAGAATTGCATCGTTGGACGAGGCGATGATAGCCGCGAGGCGCCGTTCGACTTCCTGTGCCCGCTTGCGTTCGGTGACGTCGACGATGACGGCGGCAGCCCGCTGAAAACCGCCCTGTTTATCGCGCAGCACGGAAACAGAGTTCGTTACCCATACGAGCCCTCCGTCCTTTCGCACGTAGCGCTTTTCCATTTCAAAGCTGTTGCCGTTCTGCGTCATTTCCTCAAACAGACGGGCGCTTTCCGCCATGTCTTCGGGAAACGTGATGTCGTGAATCCGCATCGTCAGCAGCTCGGCTTCGCTATAGCCGACGATGTCGCAGAAGCGACTGTTAACAAGGAGGAAGCGGCCTTCGAGGTCGGTTTGGGCGATGCCGGCAGCCGACTGCGAAAAGATCGCACGCAATTGCGCTTCACTCGCCTGCAAGGCGTTATCGGACCTCACGCGCTCGGTGGTTTCGTTGACGATGCAGAAAACGCCACGCACGGCTTTGCTCTCATCGCGCACGGGCGAATAGGAGATGTCGAAATAGACGGTTTCTGGATAACCATGTCGTTCGATGTAAAAAGGCCGGTCCTTCGCCACGACTGTTTCGCCACCGTCAAGAACGCGTCGAAGAAGTGGTTCGAGATCGCTCCAGAGCTCGCCCCAGTTCTCGTGTGCCGGGCGCCCTAGCGCGCGCGGATGCTTGTCCCCAATCGTCGGAGCATAGGCGTCGTTATAAAGAGCGATGAACTCTTTACCCCAGAACAAGACGATCTGGGCCTGGGCCGGCAACATGATGTTGACGGCGGCTTGGAGGCATGGCGGCCAGTCTTTGACAGGGCCAAGAGGACTGCCCTCCCAGTCATGTGCCTCGATCAAACGGGCCATCTGATTGGACGCAGCGGTGGTGTCGATGCTCTCCAGTTTCATATCTCCTCATAAGGGCGGCAAACATACTTCAACCCTTTGAGAAATCTGCGTCAATAGCGAATTGTTTGGGCGGGCGAGGTTGCAGCGCGAGGCTTTGGCATCGACGCTTCGTCGAGGCTACAAACTGGCGAAAAAGGCTACTCAGGCGCCCTGCGATCGAAGTGTCGGCCTGAACTAGAATTTGATAGATCCCTGGGCCAGGGACGCTCGTACCCTGGCGTGCACCGGCACCTCCAGGTAGCGCTGAATGAGATCAGGTGACGCCTTCTTGCCATGATGCTGCATCATCTCGGACAACAGGATTCGAACCCCATCGAACCGCTCATGTGCAACCGGATGGCCCGCAGCGATGACACCGCTTTTTATGACGCGACAGTAGAATCCGGGACGGCCGGCTGCCAGATATCTCTTCGCGAAGGCAGGGTCGCCCAGCCGCTCGCTCAAGATGCGGCACGGCATTCTCGGCGCCGTCGCCTCAAGGATGACGTTTCCGATTAAGAAACGGTCTCCCACCGCGACGCTCCGATTGTCCAGCCCGTCGATGCAGAGGTTTTCCCCAAACGCCCCGTGGCTGATGTCTTGGCCGAAGGCGTCTTCCCACCAAAGGCGGGTGATGTTGCCTTCCACACACACCGCCTGTTCGGGTCCGCCATGATGTTTGCGATTACAGATGGTATCACCTTCAAGCCCCTCGGGCCCTACCGCAACCTCGCTCATGACAGGATGTTTGTTGATGCCTGTCGGCGTCTTCTTGCCGAGGCGTACCTGAGGCTTTCCCACGCAAACAGCCAGCAGCCTCATTCTTCCCAATCCTTTTTGGTTTCGCGCTAAAGCAGCGCGACCATTGCAGCAACGGTTATGATCGCCAATGCCGCCAGAACAGTATCCAAAAGGATCGTACGGCTGATATTTCGATGCGCTCGAGACATGGCCTCACCTCATCATCTGGAGTCAATCTCACCGCAGTTTCGTGACCTGGCCTTCCGAAATAGCCTTGGTGAAAGCGTCCCTGGCCGTTTCCCACGGGTAAACGCCAAGCATTGCATCGGTGCATTTGTTGAGCGCTTCTGTATAGGCAACCCCGTGATGCACGGGCCAGCAGTCGCTCAGCAAATTCGCCGCTTGAGCGGGTGTCCAAACAATCTGAACCCCGTCAAGCGCAGGGAGCTGGATGATGACGCATTCGTTCCAGGTTTCTAACATCGACCCTTCCTTTGTGGTTGAGATAACGAGGGGCGGGTCCGATCGTTCCCAAATGTCGCCCGTGTGAACGTGGGCGATCGGGGTAGGCCCACGTGTTCGACGTTCGGAACTTGAATGGTCCTTGGGGGTTATAAGGAACAGGTGATGCGCCCGTCGCCCAACTGTGGGGTTGAACGCGCCGCCCTTGCCATCGGCGAGGAGAACATGTCGGATAACCGCCACTTCTTTTCCAGATTTGCCACGTCCGTTGCAGATCTTTCCGGCAAGCCGAGCACATTCGTGGCTGCCGTCGTCGTCGTTCTTCTGTGGGCCATTGCCGGCCCGTTTTTTGGCTTCAGTGACACGTGGGAACTCGTCATCAACACAGGCACGACGATCATTACCTTTCTGATGGTGTTCGTCCTCCAGAACTCTCAAAATCGCGATGGGAAGGCGATGCAGGCAAAGCTCGACGAGCTCATCCTGGCGTCGAAAGCCCGAAACGAGTACGTCGGCATCGAGAAGCTGGACGAACAAGAACTGAAATCCCTGATCAAGGCCCTCGACAAAGCGGCAGAGGGTTCGGGACAGAGCCTCCAAGACCAATCGGGCCCTGTTGCTGGCCGGACATAGTGGTCATTTGCCAGATCGGCGCGCCGCCTCCGCTTCATCCGCGTCTATGGCGAAGAGAAATTCTCCCCCTTCGCCTCGCACGCGAACGAGCCAGCCTGACGCGACCTCTCCGCTCTCCGTCAGGTCGCCCAAGAGATCTACCGCTGAGCGAAGCGCCTCTTCTCGCGCCGCTTTAAGACTCGGCATCCTCGACGGGGGAGTTTGTGTGCTGCCCTCGCCATCGCGGTACTCGTATATGTACATCTGATCCTCATTTCCGTCGCTGATCGCGGCAATGGAGATCTCGTCGAAATTGCCGTTGCTCTGCGCGTCGTAGTCGTTGAGCGCAGTCTTGTACCTCGCGGTCTCTATGAGGACATTTTTCGCCCGCTCAATCGCCTTCGGATCATCTTCCGGATGGACGATGTTTGCCAGGTCGACGATGACTGAGGCGCCATCTTTCCCATCGAAAACCACGCGGATAACAGTCTCTCCGCTCTGGGCGACTGCGCGTGCGACGTGAACGCCAACTACCTCCATGTCGAACAGCTCCTTCGGGTTTGACCGCGGCCACTCGGCCTTGCCTCCTGAACTCGACAAAGTGAGTTCAGATACATCAATCGCGATGGAGCCTCGTTGTTCCCAAGCGACGGGATGGTCGGCTTTGTTGCGACCGAAACGGAAGATCAAACAACGCTTCGATTGCGGAACACTCGACGGCGTGGACGGTTTGGGCAGGTCTCGCATCCAGCGAGAATTCAGGAAACGAAGGAGCCGATACATGCCCAATCAAGCTCGCGACCAAAACGGTCAAAAGTCAGCCGGAAGCGCAAAAGCCGGACAGTCTGCCAGACCCGCGGGAAAGTCGTCCAAGTCTTCGGAAGGTTCAAAAGGAAGCTTCAAGGACGATAAACAGAAGGCCGCGGAGGCCGGCCGAAAGGGCGGCAAGGCCTGAATGTTCAAGCGGGCACCGGGGCGCGTCAACTCTCAGTGTCCGCTTTGATTCAGCGGGTGCATGGCCACTCCCAGACAACCGAAAACCAGGGCCTGAGGAACGTTTTGAGTGCAGCGGAATTCCCTTATGAGGTCGCAGGCCGTGTCAAGCGGACACGATGGAGATGGAGAACATCAGGATTTTTCCGCTTTCTCCTTTTGGCCAACGAAAATGGCAGTCGAGCTCCCTACCCATCCGGCCTGCGACCGACGCTGTGAGGTGAGGAGCGGTCCCGCTCGCACTCGAAATGATCGAAGCATTCGTAACGATCCCGTCATCGGAATGACGAACGTGCGAAGCGTAAGATTTGTTCTCTAAGCGAGGGTTCAGCCACGCGCCGTGCCGCTTCACGATAGTCGAACCAGACGAGCTTTCGCTCGTCTTTCTCCGGAAAGTTTCTGACAAGGCGAGACACTTCAAGCGCGTGAATCTGCACTCTGCAGGAAATCCGGACGCCCGTGTCCAGGCGTTTTCGGTAGGCGTAGTGGCCAAGGGCAGTCCTTTGGCACGTTCCTTTTACCCCTGCCTCCTCAAAGGCCTCACGTGCTGCAACCTCGTAAGCGCGTTTTCCTTTCATGGGCCAACCTTTCGGAATGACCCAGCGGCCGGTGTCGCGGCTCGTTATCAGAAGGATTTCGAGAGTATGGCCGGGAAGATGCCTGTAGCACAATGCCGCGTACTGCAGTCGCGGCGGACGGCGAAGCATCAGCTGCACGTCGGCAAAAACCCTGTGCAGCAAGTCATGGCCTGAAATCTCCGTTGTTGCAGTTGAACGCGCCATTCGCCTCAGACGGGAACGGCGAGGCAGGCAGTTTGGTTCCGTATTCCGTAACCGCCCGCTGATGAGCGGGTCTCACAGCGAGCCCGTCGAGCCCGGCCGGAACCCCAGTCCGATCGACGAGTTTAGGAGGTAGTCGCCATATGAGGATTGTCCGATGACCGATCGCCTGACCATGCAAGATCCCCGAACGCAATATCCCGCACCGCCATTCGACCCACAGCCGCAATCGATGCCAGGTCTTGTTGGCAAGATGCATCCAAAGCCTGATCACGGCGAGCAGTCCTACAAAGGTGCCGGTCGCCTGAAAGGACGCAAGGCCCTGATCACCGGTGGCGACTCAGGGATCGGACGGGCTGCGGCGATAGCGTTTGCACGTGAGGGGGCTGATGTTGCCATTTCCTATCTCCCCGACGAGGAGCCGGATGCGAAAGAGGTTCTCGAACTGATCGAGAAGGAGGGACGAAAGACCCTGGCGCTTCCTGGCGACATAAAGGAGGAGAGCTGGTGTCGCGAGTTGGTCGCGCGCACGCTTTCGGAGTTTGGCGGCATCGATATCCTCGTGATCAATGCTGCTCGTCAACAGTTTCGAAAAGACGTATCGCTCGTGACGTCGCAGGATTTCGATGCCACGTTGAAGACCAATCTCTACGCGCTTCACTGGATCGCACAGGCAGCCGGACCGCACCTGCCGCCCGGCGCCTCCGTCATCACCACCGCTTCCATCCAGGCGTACCAGCCGTCCCCGATCCTCCTCGACTACGCCACGACCAAAGCCGGCATCGTCGCCTATACCAAGGCGCTGGCCAAGCAACTGATCGAAAAAGGTGTGCGGGCCAACGTCGTCGCTCCGGGCCCCTTCTGGACGGTCCTGCAGCCGAGCGGCGGTCAGCCGGACGAGAAGGTCGAAAATTTCGGTAAGGACAGCGACTTCGGCCGGCCCGGTCAACCGGTCGAGCTGGCGCCAATCTTCGTCTTTCTCGCATCGCAGGAAGCAAGCTTCATCAACGGCGAGGTTTACGGCGCCACAGGCGGAAAAGGCGTCGACTGATGCGAAAACGGCCGGCGCAGCTATGGAGGCGCCTACCGGTCCCTAACAGGATGTGAGGTCATGCCGATGACGAAAGACAAATTGTCGGTCTACAGGGACAAGCGCGATTTCCGCCAAACGCGCGAACCGAGCGGTGAACGAGGGGTCGCGTCGTCAAATCAGCGGCGCTTCGTCATCCAGAAGCACGACGCGAGCCGACTGCACTATGATCTGAGGCTTGAACTGGACGGCGTCTTCAAGTCGTGGGCGGTTGCCAAGGGACCCTCCCTCGATCCGCACGACAAGCGCCTCGCGATCGAGGTCGAGGATCACCCGCTAGACTATGGCGACTTTGAAGGAACGATCCCCAAAGGCCAATATGGCGGCGGAACGGTCATGCTGTGGGATCGAGGTCATTGGGAGTTCGAAGGGGATAAGAGCCCGGAAGAGGCCCTGAAGAACGGTGATTTCAAATTCTCGCTGGAAGGAAAGCGCCTGAAGGGCAGCTTCGTGCTCGTTCGGATGCGCAACGACCGCCACGGCGGTAGCCGGGCGAACTGGTTGCTGATCAAGCACCGTGACGATTTTTCGGTCAAGGGAAACGGCGCAAAATTACTGGAGGAGCACGCAACCTCGGTCGCTTCCGGCCGAAAGATGGATGAGATCGCCAACGGCAAAGGACGCAAACCGAGCGCCTTCATGATGGCCAATGCTGCGGTCGAGGCGGACGCCGTCTGGGACAGTCACCAAGAATTGGCGGCAGCCGAGCGCAAGAAGAAGCCGCGCGCGCGGGTCAAGACGCCGGCGAAAGGCGCTCTCCCCGAATTTATTGCACCTCAACTTTGCCAGACAGTCGAGCGCCCGCCGCCCGGCGACAAGTGGCTGCACGAGATCAAGTTCGATGGCTACCGCATCCAGCTGCGCGTCTCTAATGGCGTGGCGACGCTGAAAACGCGAAAGGGCCTTGATTGGACGGCCAAATACCCCGAGATCGCCAAGGCTGCGGCCGCCTTGCCCGAGTGCATCATCGACGGCGAAATCTGCGCGCTCGATGAGCACGGTGCACCGGACTTCTCCGCCCTCCAGGCGGCACTGTCCGAGGCAAAGACGGGCAACCTCGTCTATTTCGCCTTCGACGTACTATTCGATGGCAATGAGGATTTGCGAGGAGATCGACTGGTCGATCGGAAGCAACGCCTTAAGACATTGCTCGATGAAAAGGGGGAAAATCCTCGCCTTCGCTTTGTCGAGCATTTCGAGACAGGCGGCGATGCTGTGCTTCGCTCCGCCTGCAAGCTCTCCCTGGAGGGGATCGTATCGAAGCAGACGGACGCACCTTATCAGTCGGGGCGGGGAGAGACCTGGGTCAAATCCAAATGCCGGGCGGGCCACGAGGTGGTGATCGGCGGATACGCCAGGACCAACGGTCGCTTCCGGTCTCTGCTCGTCGGCGTCTACCGAGGAGATCATTTTGTGTATGTCGGTCGAGTTGGAACTGGATTTGGGGCAAGCAAGGTTTCGAACCTGCTTCCCAAGCTGAAGGAAAAGGAAGTCGCGCGATCCCATTTCACGGGCATCGGCGCACCGAAGGGCGGCAATGATGTCGTCTGGCTGAAACCGGACCTGGTTGCGGAAATTGAGTTCGCCGGGTGGACGGCCGACGGGCTTGTGCGGCAGGCTGCGTTCAAGGGTCTTCGTGAAGACAAGCCCGCTGGCGAAGTGGAGGCAGAAAGATCGGCTCCGCCTCAAAGTACGCATAGGCCCAGCCCAAAGCCGAAGGTGGCGTCGACCCGGAAAGGGCAGAAGACAGAAATCTTGGGCGTCCTCCTCTCCAGCCCGGACAAACCGCTTTGGCCGGACGCTGCAGATCGCCATCCCGTGACGAAGGAGGACCTTGCTCGATACTACGAGGCGGTTGGTTCCTGGCTTATTCCTCATGTTAGAGGCAGGCCCTGCTCCATCATCCGAGCCCCGGACGGAATAGCCGGGGAGACGTTCTTCCAGCGCCACGCGATGCCCGGAACCTCGAACCTTCTCGAGCTTATCGAAGTTTTTGGTGACAAGAAGCCGTACCTTCAGATCGATCGCGTTGAAGGATTGATCGCGGTAGCACAGATTGGCGGCCTTGAACTTCATCCCTGGAACTGTGAACCCGGCCATCCCGAAGTTCCCGGGCGCCTGGTCTTCGATCTGGACCCCGGACCCGATGTGCCATTTTCCGCGGTCGTTTCGGCGGCAAGGGAAATGCGCGACCGGCTGCATGATTTCGGGCTTGTCGGGTTCTGCAAGACGACGGGAGGCAAGGGGCTTCACGTCGTGACGCCACTTTCGGTTCGTAATCGCAAGTCGCTGACTTGGGCTGAGGCAAAAGGCTTTGCGCACGACGTCTGCGAGCAGATGGCTATGGACAGTCCGGACCTTTACCTGATCAAGATGTCGAAAAGCCTGCGGAAAGGTCGCATCTTTCTCGACTATCTACGCAACGACCGCATGGCGACAGCCGTTGCGCCATTGTCGCCGCGCGCAAGAGCAGGCGCCACGGTTTCGATGCCGTTGAACTGGCCGCAGGTGAAGGCAGACCTCGACCCGACGCGTTTTACCGTCCGTACGGTGCCGGCGCTCATTGAAAAGAGCACTGCTTGGGAAGATTACGGCGACAGCGAGCGGTCGCTGGAACAGGCAATCCAGAGACTCGTAAAGGCGCGGGCAGCCGCGTGATTCCCGTGATGAAATCCGAAGACGATATCAAGACCAAGAACTTGGAGAATGCGCCGATCGGTGCATCGACCGACCTTCCACATGATCGGGTCACCGTCGAACGATTTCGCGAGACATTTCCGCGTGCGCGCTGGAGTGACCGCCTGAAGGCCTGGTTCGTGCCGGGTCGGACTGCCGAGCGCCGCATCAACCGCTGGCTTGCAAAGATGGAGGCGGAGCAGGACCATTTTGCCGACGACAAGGGGCGCGACTCCTTTGCGTTTGAGCCGATCGAAAGCCCATATCTTGAGGCCGGACCTTTGGCCCTGGAGATCCGCACGCCCTATTCCAAATCCGTCGTCAACGACATCCGCGAAATACCGTTTGCGCGATGGGACCCCGATCGCCGTCTTTGGACGGTCCCCTATCGTGCTCTTTCTGAACTTCGGCAACGCTGGCGAGCGATCGAATCTGCAGCCAAACGCAGCGAGCCGGAGGCAAGGAAAGAGCGGATGGAGGCGCTCAAAGGGACGAGGGAGGAGAAAGCATCAAAGGCGCGCGCCAGCGAAAGAAGACGCAAGCGGTATCCCATCCCCGTGGATGATCTGCCGCCGTTCGAAAGCGCGATCTCGACCCATTGGGGAGTGGTTTTCTTCAATGGCTCGGATGGCGAATTTGCGGATGCGAAGACGATCAACGCCTTCTATTTTCCAACCAAGGACGCTGAGGGTTACATTTGGGCAACGTGGAGCCCGGGGTCGCTCGAGGAACTGATCGCGACGTGGCCCGCGAAGGCGCCGCCCATGGCGGCCGGACTCAAGCGGGGCTGGTGGTTTCCGACGATCGAGGAATTGCGCGTCGCGCGTCGGGCGGCTCGCTCGAAACTCAACGCCAACAAGCGCAGAAGCGAAAAGAGCAGCGCCGGTGGATAGCCGGCAAGTGGCACTTGAGCGGTTCCACCAGTTGCGGCCGATCACTCCGCGCGAGTTGGTCGGGCTCTGGCGCGGCAAATGTATTGCAACCGGGCACCCGTTCGACGGCGTGCTCGAGAACCTTGGCTGGTTCGGCAAACGCTTTGGTTCGGATCTGAGGGCGGATGCCTTGCTCTTTTGTGCGGGGCCAGGAAGGCTGAGGGCGATCGATCCAAAGTGGGTGCCGCTTGGGCTCGCCCTTCGGTGTCATCGATTTGGTCGCACGCGGATTGCCCGGCAGCTGTTTTGGCGGCTCCAGCGCGCCTTTCAAGCCAAAGGCCCTGTGGCATCGCTTAAGACTCTGACTTTGGATGGTGTGGCCAGTGCAGCCATGGTCTATGACGATCAGCCGATCATCGACCATTTTCGCAAGATCGATGAAAACAGGATCATGGGATTAATGATCATACGCGATGACGAAAGGGTCTACGCCTTCGAGCTGACGCGCATAAACTGACAGGGCGAGTGTTCGTACCGCTGGTCTCCGGTGCCCGGGCCGAAGCCCATACAGTCATTTGCGCCCACGCTTTTCGGCCGCGACCGATTTCTTGAGAGCGTCCATGATGCTGATGACATTGCTCGGTTCCGATGGCGCGCCCGAGATTCCGGCCTTTGACTTTGCTGGCTTCTTCAAGCCCTTCTTCTTGGCGGCGATGATATCCGCCAAACGCTCCTGAACCGGATCGGCGACCATCTGAGGGCTCCAGTCCTTCGTCAGCTTTTTGATTAGGCGCTGCACGAGTGGCATCATGTCCGGATCGGCTTTCTCGTCATTCGCCGCCGTCAAATACAGATCTTCGTTGCGAACCTCGTCGCCATATCGCAACGTCCAAAGCACGATGCCCTTGCCACGGGGTTCAAGCATGACGGCGCGCTCACGACGCGAAATGACCAGCCGCGAAATTCCGACCATCTTCTGGGCCTCCATCGCATCGCGGATCACCGAAAAGGCCTCCTCTCCAACCGGTTCATTGGGAGAGAGGTAGTATGGAGTCTCAAGCCAGATCCACTCGATGCTGTCACGCGGCGTGAAGGTCGAGATATCGATGGTTTTGGTCGTGTCGAGTGCGACGTTCTCCAGTTCCTCGTCCTCGAGAATGACGTAGTCGTCTTCACCGCGCTGATATCCCTTGACCTCGTCTTCCTCTTTGACGTCCTTTCCGGTTATTGCGTCAACGAACTGGCTGACGACGCGGTTCTCGGTCTTCCGATTGAGTGTGTGAAACCGGATCTTCTCGTTGTCTGTCGTGGCAGGCATCATCTGAACAGGGCAGGTTACGAGCGAGAGTTTCAGATAGCCTTTCCAGTAGGGGCGAACGGCCATGGGTCAGCCTCCTCTTCAACTCGCGCGGCGCGACGGGTCGGCCCGCTTGCCCGTTGCAGACGCCTTTGTTGGCTTGCGCTTGGAGGCGCCGGTATTCGCGTTGGCTGCCTTGCGCTTGGACTTCGGCTTGGCCGAGGATAGATCAGCGCTTTCGCGCAGCGCCTTCAGCAAGTCACCCGGTTTGGATGCAACAGGCGTCTTCTTCTTTGGAAGCGAGCGGCCCTCGCTTTTCGCCGTCACCAGTTCGGCAACGGCTGCCTCGTAGCGATCGTCGAAAGCGCTGGGGTCAAAGCTGCCCTTTTTGGTGCGAATGATGTGCTCAGCGAGTTCAAGCATTTCTCCCTCGATCTTGAGGTCGGGAAGCTCTTCGAACGCCTCGATCGAGGACCGGACCTCATAGTCGAAATTCAAGGTCGCAGCGATCAGGCCTTTTCCGTGGGGGCGGATAAGCACAGTGCGCATACGGCGAAAGAGAACTGTCCTGGCGATTGCGGCAACCTTTGCCTTCTCCATGCCGTCGCGAAGCAGCGCAAAGGTCTCGCCACCCATCTTGTCCGGCGCCAGGTAGTAGGGCTTGTCGAGATAGATCGCATCGATCTGCGCGCAGGGGACAAAGGCTTCGATGTTGAGGGTTTTGTCACTCTCCGGGACTACTGCAGCAACGACCTCGGGTTCAAGCACGACGTAGCGCCCACCCTCGACCTCGTAGCCCTTCACCTGGTCGTCCGCCTCGACGACATCTCCGGTCTCACTGTCCACGAACTCACGCTTTACCCGATTGCCCGTTTTTCGATTGAGCGTATGAAAACTGACGCGTTCTGACGAAGAGGCTGCCGTATAAAGGGCGACCGGGCAGGTCACCTCGCCGAACTTGATGTAGCCTTTCCAGTTGGCTCTTGGAGAAACCATGACGACCTCCTGACCTGGTCTTGTTCTTCAACACGGTCGGCTGGCAAACGTTCCATGTCAGGTGCGATGAAGCGCGCTCGGCACTCGGCGTGTTCGTCGGCGTGCAAAGTTAATTCGGCCCCGAGCGGGGCCGAATTTCAGTCAGGCGATTGCTTAGCGCAGGCTTTGCAGGCGAATACGCTCCTTCTCCACCTCGTCGGCCGTATAGGGATTGAGCGTTTCATCGAAGCGTGTCCAACCCTGTTCGCCATAGGAGGCGCGGCGTTGGTCGGGGTCGACCCAGCTGCCCCGGCGCAGAATGGCTTCCGCATCCACGTAGAGGGCGTTATCGACGCGGGCGGTGACGACGGCGCCGCCGCGGCGCACACCTTCGGCATAGACATGGGCATGTTCTTCCGGGACACCCGATTCCGTCATCGCGCCGATGATACCGCCGGCGGCACCACCCGCGACTGCCCCTGCAGCTGCACCTGCTGCCGTGGCGGCGAGCCAACCGGCAGCCACCACGGGTCCGACACCCGGAATGGCCATGACGCCGAGGCCCGTCAACAGCCCGCCGACGCCACCGATCGCCGCGCCAACACCCGCGCCCGTACCTGCACCCTCAGCGGCGTTGCTTTCGTTTGCGGTCCCATAGCGGTCGCCAACGTTATTGGAAACGATGCTGATATCGTCCGATGGCACGCCTAGATCTTCAAGAGCACTGACTGCCGCGCGGGCGTCGGAATAATTGTCGAATAGTCCGGTAACGGTTTTCATAAGGGATCTCCTTGAGCGCGTTAGTTGGCAACGATGCTGCCCTGGTAGTCGAGTGCGACTGCGACCGACTTCCCGTCCTTCATTGCAGTGGCGCGCCAGACGCCCGTCTCGTCGAGCTTCAGGCCGGTGACCTCGCTATAGCCGGCCTTCCCAAGGCGATCCTTGGCCTGCTCTTCGGTAAAGCTATTGGAGCCGGCAACCGGCGCGGTGGGGTTGGTCGTATCGGGCGTGGCGACGGCGGGTGTGTCGCCATCCGTGCTCGCGGGGGGCGTCGCCGTCTGTGAGAGCGCAACAATTGTCGAACCGCCGAGGAATGCCGCGGCGAGCAAAAGCTTCTTCATCGTCCATATCCTTGTTCTCAGCCCATCTCAGGCACTGATCAAACTCAGCTAATATTCTTTTGTTCCTGAGACTTGTCGTTTCAAGCGCTCGCCGAAATCTCTTGCTGCGGGGGCAGATGGAATAGGTGCGGAACCACCTGAAGTCCGGACCGTTTCATGTGTATGAGAGACGCAGTTGGAAACCATCAGCGCAAGCTCGTTGCAGTTCTGCGCGCTTCAGCAAGGCTGCATTTTCCGGATCACGATGCGGCAGATGCCGAAGTCGAGCGAGTGCTGCTTTTGGCCATCAGTGAGGCTGAAGCGGGGCGCCACCGAGTCGACCGAAAACGGTGGCTTCTTCGCATGATGGATGTGCCCTCGTAGCCACCGACCCATTCGATCCATGCAATGACAACGGCGGCTTCTCTGCCCGGAAAGAGAAGGACACGTTCCTATTAACGCTTCGATCACGCCGAGTGAACACGCGCAAGGAAACGAGCAAGCAGTTCGACGACCTCGTCAAGATGGGTTTCGAGCAGCCAATGCCCTCCCTGAAGCAAGTGAAGCTCGGCATGCGGCAGATCCCGAAGATAGGCTCGCGCTGACGTTTCCGGCATGTAATGGTCGTTCGGTCCCCATACGATCACAGTTGGGGGCCGGTAGGTGCGAAGGTACTTGCGATGCTCAGGGAACCAGAGCCTGTTTTCCTTCAGCCCGGCGATCAGATTGATCGCGATCTCCTTGCGTCGCGGCGTGACAAGCGACCAGTGTAGCTGCCACAAATCCGGTGGGATAGCATTGGCGAGCTCCGTTGGAAGATCGTTCAGAAATTCTTCGCGGAACCCCTCTTCGCTCACAGAACTCGCCAATTGTCGCTTCATCTCGGCTGGAGGCAATGACCAAAGCGCCTCGATATCCGCATACTTTGGTCCGAGCGCGTCTTCATAGGGAATGTCGCCGTTCTGGATGATCAGCCCCAAGATGCGCTCAGGGTTTCGAATGGCCAATCTTGCTCCGATCGGCGAACCGAAATCGTGCAGGAAAAGGACAAACTGGTCGACGTTCATCAGGTCGACAAAAGCTTCGAGCCACGCGGCGTAGCCATCAAAGCTGTAGTCGAAATCCTCAGGGGTCGCGCTGTAGCCGGAGCCCGGGAAATCGGGCGCAAGTAGCCTCCAACGGTCAGCAAGACGGGGCATAAGATTGCGAAACTCATAGGACGAGCAGGGATAGCCGTGCGGCAGCAGGACCACAGGTGCATCGGATCGCCCAGCCTCGCGGACAAATGTATCGACGCCGGCGACTGCGACATGGCGATGCCGAACCAGGTTTTCCATCGATAGTCCTCGCGCTCGTTTGCCCGTGCCGGTGGCAGTGAAGGAGGCGAAACGATGGAACGCAAGCATCGGTTCCCGGGACGACACGTCTTTGTCGTCGCAAGCTAATGCGGATGACGCCGTTCGGACCGACAGGTTCCTAATCGAGAAACTTGACGACGACTCCAGGCTTGACCATCCCGGCGAGTTCCTCGGCGTCCCAGTTTGTCAGCCTTACGCATCCGTGCGATCCGGATTTATCGATGAGGGATGGCTCCGGCGTACCGTGAATACCGTAGGTCGGCTTTGTCAGATCGATCCAGACAGTTCCAACCGGGTTGTTGGGACCGCCGGGCAAGGTCATGATTTTCTTGTTGCCACCCTGCCGAAAGTTGATCTTGGGGTTGTAGGTGTATGGCGGCATGCGAGCGGCGCCTTTGACCTTTTGCGTGCCGGAAGGGGAAGGTGTTTCCTCGCTTCCGATGGTCGCTGGATAGGCTGCAACGAGTGTGTCGTCATCGGCAAATGCAAGCAGCTGCCGGGTTCGCTTGTGCGCCTCGATGCGCTTGACCAAGCCCTGCTTGGGGCTGCCCGGGTTTGCGACGAAGATCGTTTCGCCAGGCTCAAACCTTGCCTGCGAATTGAGCTCTGACAGAAGATCGGCATCCATATGAAAGCGCTCTGCGAGCTTTTCGGTGATGCTTGTGTAACCGAGCTGACCCATCTTGGCCTGCTCTGCGAAGTCTTTAGGGATTGAAGAGACCAGATCTTCCACGTCCCCTTTGGAAATCACATAGGGCTCTATCGCCGGCCGCTGGTCGGAAAGCCGGTCAGCTACCCCTTGATCAAGCCTTCCGTCTACAGGCAAATCCTGCATTGCCTCGAAGGCCGAAATCGCTTTGCCGACGTTTTCGCCGTCAAACCCGTCGATAACACCCGGCGATGCGCCCGCGCGATCGAGAAGCACCTGCAGGCGGACAATCGCGGGGTCTGGGTGTCGCGCGGCATCTCGATCGGGTGCTTCCGCCGGCATGGTCGATCGGTCTGCTGCCGCCGGCACAATCACGGCATTATTGATGTCATCTGGCTTGATCGCTTGAGCCTGTGCTTGAGAAAGGAAGAGTAGAAGAGAAGCAGAAGCAACACCGTTCCTTCGCATCCAGTTGCTCATTTTCGTCTCCTACATCCTTATCGATCCCATTCGGCTGTCGGACCGCGACGACGCCGGGACGTGACTTGAGACGTGCTCGGGCTCGAGCCATCGACACCCGACCAGCGTGGATAGGAGGTGTGCGAACTTCGTCCGGGTTGGGCGTTCGTTTCTCGTCGGGCAATTCGTCTGGATCGGGTTCTTCGATCGGTGGCGGTTCCCAGCTTGGTTTCGGCGTTGGAGGTTCCTTGTCGTCTGGTTTGGGCGCGCTCGAATTCATCTGGCGAGCCTCCTTTCTCGTTCTAATGCCAAACTCGCGCTCGACCGGTTGGTTCCAGGTTCAAGCGGTCCTCGGGCAACCAAACACGGTTCTGATTGTTCGAACCGGATCCCAATCGATGCCGGAGGAGGAAGCTGATGACCCAGGCCGAGACAACGCGCGACCATGACAAGATCAGACGTTGGGTGGAGGCGCGCAAAGGTCGTCCTTCCAGGGCCAAGGGCGCTTCAGACGGTGGCATTCTGCGAATTGATTTCGGCGAGAGAGATGCGCATCTGGAGCCGATATCGTGGGTCGAGTTTTTCCAGATATTCGACCACAACAGGCTGTCGTTTCTCTACCAGGAAAAGGTCGCCGACGGGGGCTTGAGCCGATTTAACAAGTTTGTGGATCGGACCTAGGTCTACCAAGGGCGTAGTTTTTCGGATCAGCCACGCTCTTAGGGTTGAACCTGCGGCGCCTGCTCGACGCGGTCTATGGCAACGGGTTGTTCGTGGGTGCGGTCTGTCAATTCGATCGCTCCCCAGCCAAGAAGTACCAACGCCAGGCTTGCAGCCAACACCATAAAGACACGCGTCCCCATACCCGCCTGGCGGGTTTCCCTCGCAGAGAAAGTTGTCCTTCTGGCATCGTGCGTTGCAGATTGCGGGTCGCCGCGTTCGTCTAGTTTTTCGGCCATCGGATCCACTCGATTTTGAACCAAGGAAACATCCCTCGCGCAGACATCGACGCTTTAGGGAAAGGACGAAAAACGGGCGGCAATTGATATGGTTCCGAACGACGCCGTTCGTCTCCTCTGGGCGAGGCTGTATCTCTTGCCAGTTCCGGCAACGCGGCAACAGCTTTTGCTCGCCACAGCCCAAGTTTTGAAAGGTCCGTCGCCAGTGGTCGTAGAGCTTGGTCCATTGCGGAACAAACCGCCTTCCACAAGGGTTGGTGAAGGAGCCACAAAAGAAAGCAGGATAGCCCAAGGACAAGTTCGGTGACCGACACTGATTACAATCTTCAGGCCTGGCATTTCCCGGCTCCCCTCTCATCCGTCGAGGAATGTCGATGGGCGCGAGAGGTTGCCGCCCACGCCCATGCCGGCCAACGCGACAAGGCAGGTGAGCCGTATTTCAACCACTGTCAGCGGGTTGCAGATGCGGTGGTCGGCGAAAAGGCGAAATCCGTGGCATTCCTCCACGATGTCGTTGAGCAGTCTGCGGGCTGGTCGGAAAATCGACTGAGGGAGGTTGGATTCTCGGCTGAGGTCGTAACCGCGATCGAACTGCTTACGCTCAGGCCGGGCGACACAAAAGATATGCTGGTGATCCGCGCAGCCTCGAACCCGCTCAGCCTTGTGGTGAAGCGAGCGGATCTGAATGACAATCTGGCTCAACTGAAAAGCGCGGGCAAAAGCGGCGATGAATATCTACGCTGGCTTAATCTTTTGGCCGAAGCCTCAAGCGTTCTGCCCAGTGCGTCCCCGAAGGCAACGTCTCGGTCTCCTGAGGGCGGAAAAAAGCTCAGCCGGCCCCCTCAAGCAGATGTTCAGGGCACGCGCGATTTCACCGCCGTCGATGGCCCCCGCATGAGCGGCGCCGCTCGCGTCGTCCTGACAATTTTGTGGATCCTGTTTGCAGGCGCATGCGCGACAGGTGTCTGGATCCTGGTTTCCTGATCGTTGAGGTTGCCTGCCGCACGACGTGTTCGAGGAACCTTCCGGTTTTGCCTTCGTTAAGGCAAGGAATCCAGTTCCGAAAGGGTCCGCCACGCCCCGCTTTACCGTGATCAAACGAACCGGCCAAAGTGCGGCGCGCACGTCGCCGTTGCTGGTCCTGCTCATTTCGGCGGGATGCGGCGGTATGCAATCGACACTTGATCCCGCGGGAATAGAAGCTGGTCTAGTCAGAACTTTGTTCCTCGTCATGGCCATTGCGGGCGGTTTGATATGGTTCGGGGTCATGGCGACGCTGTTTGCCGCGATGCTTCGCGTAAGGCGAAGTAGCGAGCAAACAGCCGGGCGGTTCATCCTGTGGGGCGGCGCTGTCTTTCCAGCAGTGATGCTTTTTGCCCTTCTGACCTATGCACTGTGGCTGATGCCCACACTCAGGCCTGTGGCGGCGGCAGGCGATGCTGCGGATCTGCGCATCGAGGTCACCGGCCGGCAATATTGGTGGCAGGTGGTCTATCATCACCGCGGCGTTCAGATCGCAGCGGCAAATGAGGTGCGCTTGCCAGTCGGCCGACGCGTTGAATTCTCGCTGAAGAGCGACGACGTGATCCATTCCTTCTGGATACCCTCACTCGGGGGAAAGATGGACATGATCCCCGGTCGCGAAAATCGCCTGTCGCTGATCGCCGAAAAGACCGGGGTTTTTCGCGGCGCTTGCGCCGAGTTTTGCGGGACGTCCCATGCATTCATGGCTCTTACGGCAGTGGCCATGGAACCAGATGCCTTCGATGCATGGCTTGTCGCCGAGGCAGAAGCCTCAATTGACGTTGAAGGGGACGGCAGCGAGCTCTTCCTTCGCCATGGCTGCGGCGCTTGTCACCGCGTTGCAGGCACGGATGCTGTCGGCGCCGTTGGTCCCGACCTTTCGCACCTCGGATCGAGGCGAATGCTGGCGGCCGGGATCATCGCCAACACCGAGGACAACATTGCAGGCTTCATCGCAAACCCGGCTGCGATCAAGCCCGGCGCAGCGATGCCGGCCTTCGCGATGTTGCCGCCGCAAGATATCCGCGCAATCGCCGCCTGGCTGAAGGGGCTCAGATGACTGCGCCGGGCGCCCGCACGAGTGAAGAGGAGCGCGCCGCGCAAACCGAGCGCCTGCGCAAAGTCTGGGAAAATCCTGGTGGCTGGCGCTACTGGACAAGCGTCAACAACACGCAGGTAGGCCTGTGGTATGCGTCGACCGCCTTCATCTTCCTGCTCTTTGCAGGCGTCCTTGGCCTGATCATCCGCGCGCAGCTCGCCGTACCCGGAAACGACCTGATTTCGGCAGATTTCTACAACCAGGTCTTCACGCTGCACGGGACCGTGATGATGTTCCTGTTTGCCGTGCCGATCTTCGAGGCGGTTGCGATCTTTCTTTTGCCACCGATGTTGGGCGCGCGCGAATTGCCGTTTCCGCGGCTTGGCGCCTTCGGGTTCTGGAGCTTTCTACTCGGTGGCATCTTTGTGTGCGGCTCGATTTTCTTTAATGCAGCACCGTCCTCCGGCTGGTTCATGTATCCGCCGCTTGCGACAGACGAAAAGCTCTCCGGCATAGGCGCCGACATCTGGTTGCTGGGACTTTCCTTCATCGAAGTCGCGTCGATCGCAGCGGCCGTCGAACTGATCGTCGGCATCATGAAGTGCCGCGCGCCCGGCATGCGCATCAACCTGATGCCGCTCTTTGCCTGGTACCTGCTGATCGTCGCCGGCATGATCCTGTTTGCATTTCCGCCGCTGATTGCAGGCGACATCCTCTTCGAGATGCAGCGCATGTTCGATTGGCCGTTCTTCGACCCGGCGCGCGGCGGCGATCCCTTGCTGTGGCAGCACCTTTTCTGGATCTTCGGCCATCCTGAGGTCTACATCATCTTCCTGCCGGCGATCGCCCTGATGGCGATGATTGTCCCGACCTTCTCGCGACGTCCCATCGTTGGTTATTCCTGGATCGTGCTCGCCGCGGTCGGCACAGGGTTCCTCTCCTTCGGCTTGTGGGTCCACCACATGTTTGCGACCGGACTGCCGCAGATTTCTCTCGCATTCTTCTCGGCCGCCTCCGAAGCGGTGGCGATCCCGACGGCCGTCCAGATCTTCGTCTTCATCGCCACCATGCTTGCCGGTCGCGTCATCCTGTCGACCCCCATGCTGTTCGGGGCGGGTGGCATCGCGATTTTCGTCATCGGCGGCCTGACAGGGGTCATGGTTGCGATTGCACCCTTCGACTGGCAGGCGCACGACACCTACTTCGTCGTTGCGCATCTGCATTACGTCCTGGTCGGAGGCATGCTGTTCCCGGTCGTCGCCGGGATCTACTACTATTACCCTCTGGTCGATGCGAAGCGCCTCTCCGATCGGCTTGGGCGAACAGCCTTCTGGCTAATGTTCGTCGGCTTCAACGTCACCTTCTTCCCGATGCATCTGACTGGACTTCTCGGCATGCCGCGGCGGGTGTTCACCTATCCCGGCGATCTTGGTTGGAATGTCCTGAACCTCATCTCCTCCGTCGGCGCCGTCGTCTTTGCCCTCGGCGTGCTGACTGTCGTGTGGGATGTCCTGCGCCCCAAGCACCGGGAGCCTCGCGGGGAGCAAAATCCGTGGAATGCCGGAACGCTTGAATGGATCAGCGAGCCCGAGGAAAACTGGGGCGTGCGCTCCGTTCCCTTCGTTTCGAGCCGATATCCGCTTTGGGATCAGCCCACGCTCGCGAACGAAATCAGCGAGGGACGCTGGTATCTTCCTGACGCAGAGGAGGGGCGGCGGGAGGGGCTGGTAACCTCCGTGCTCGATGCGCGGCCCGAACAGGTCTTGCGCGTTGGCGGCACCTCGAAGGTCACGATCGTCTCGGCCTTCTCGCTCGGCGGCGTGTTCATCGCCTTGACCTTCAAGTGGTGGATCGCCGGCGCAATTGCGGCCCTGATCTGCTTTTCTGCGATCGTCTACTGGCTCTGGACAGGGACGAACGAAATTCCCGAGAAGCCGGAAAAAGACGCCGGCATCGGGCTTTCCTTGCCGCTCTACACGTCCGGCCCCTCGTCGGTCGGCTGGTGGGCCATGTTCATCACGATGGTCGGCGACAGCACAGCCTTTGCAAGCCTGATCTTCGGCTACTTTTTCTATTGGACGATACACGACGATTTCACCGCGGGCTCGGCCGGTCCCGGGACGACATGGCCGCTCATCGCGGCAGCGCTTTTCCTCGGTGCCTGGCTTGCGACACTGGCAGCGAGATATTTTAACGCGCATGCATCGGTCGCATTGGCGCGCGCGAACCTGGTGCTCGCGTTCACCCTGACCATCATCGGATCGGTCACCGGCGTTCTGGGCCCCCGGTTGCATCAGATGGACCCAACCGCGCATGTTTATCCGGCCATCGTCTGGGTGCTGGTCTGCTGGACACTCGCTCACGCTGCGGTGGGCGCCGTCATGCTTGCCTATTGTTTAGCGCGAAGCCTCGCCGGACGCCTTACGAAAACCCACGACATGGATCTGCGTAACGTCGCACTCTACTGGCATTTCCTGGCGATCACCGCCGTCATCAGCTTTTGCGTGATCGGTCTTTTCCCGGAGGCTCTTTGATGCGCCTGCTGCCAAAGGAAATCGAAACGTTCTGGACGCTTCTGACAGCGCCTGTGATCTGGGCGATGCATTTCCTCGCCTGTTATGTCGGTGCAGCGATTTTTTGCGCGAAGCCTCAGCTGTTTGGAGGGAACTTTGCTTCGTTGCGGCTGGCAATCGCCATCGTCACCGTGCTCGCACTTTCTTCAATCACGCTCTCGGCCTTCCTTGCCTGGCGCCAGTGGGGGTTCGGCGCCCATGACCCACCCCATGACGATCCTACGCGCCACGACCGCCTGTTGTTTCAGGGCTTCGCGACCTTGCTGCTTTCCGGCTTGAGCTTTGTCGCCGTTGTCATGACGGCCTTGCCGGCGCTCTTCGTTTCGGGGTGCTTGCGATGAGGGCGGTCTGGCTTGTGCTGGCTTTGCTCCTTCTGGCCGGGATCTGGCTTGGCCCGCTGTTGAGCGCGTGGCGCAGTTCGGTGACGGCCCATATGCTGGCGCACATGGGCGTGGTCGCCATCGCAGCACCGCTGATCGCTCTTGGCTTTTCTGCCCGTCTTGCACGTTACAAGGGTGCGACCCTCGTCCGGTTGCCGATCCTTGCATCGCTCGCCGAGCTTGTCGTCGTCTGGGGTTGGCATGCGCCGGCTGCCCGTCGACTGGCGGAGAGCTCGCTCTTTGGCACCGTCTTCGAGCAGGCGAGTTTTTTAGGCGCCGGGGTGTTTCTCTGGTCCGCCTGTCTTGCCGCAGGAAGCACAAGCAACGCGCCACAAAGAGCGGCAGGCGCGTTCGGCCTGCTGTTGACCACGATCCACATGACGCTGCTCGGCGCCCTCCTGTCGCTCAGCCCGCGGCCGCTCTATCAGTTCGGCGAGATAACCTGCTTCGGAATGACGCTCACAGCCGCGCAAGATCAGCAACTTGGCGCAGTCGTCATGCTGCTTGTGGGCGCCGGCGCCTATCTCGCCGGTGGCGTCGTGTTGCTTTCGGGTCTCGTTGATGATCCCGGCCGGCGGAGGACTGTATGATGCACCTTCGATGGAAACATCTGGCCATCGGGCTCGCGGTCCTGCCGATCGTCGTTCTCCTTTCGACCTGGATCGGCTTTTTCAATGTCGGCGCATCCACCGGCCACTGGAGGATCACCGAGTGGTTCCTGCATTTCGCGATGCGCTCGGCGGTTCGTACCTACGCGCTCGCCGTTGATGCACCGAAGCCATTGCCCCAAGATGGCATCCAACCGGCGGCCGGCCATTTTGCGCGGGGCTGCGCTATCTGCCATGGCGCGCCCGGTGAGCCGCGCTCGTCCGCATCCCTTGCGATGCTGCCCCAGCCGCCCGATCTCTCCCGCGTCGTCGGGGAATGGGAGGACGCCGAACTGTTCCGCATCGTCAAGCATGGCGTTCGCTTCACCGGCATGCCGGCATGGCCGACCCAGGCTCGGGACGACGAGGTCTGGAACATGGTGGCGTTTCTGCGCAAGCTTCCGACCCTGGATGGCGCCGCCTACCGCGCCTTGGCCTATCGCGAGAAGCCCGCACCACCGATGCATGCGTCCCGATTTGATGAGGCCCTGGCCGAGTGTGCCCGTTGTCACGGCGCCGATGGGATGGGCCACAGCCCGCTTACGCCAGTTCTTGCAGGACAGAAGGAAGCCTATCTGCTTGCAAGCCTCGACGACTATCTTGAGGAACAAAGACCAAGCGGCATGATGCAGCTCCCTGTGCAAGCGACAGACCGCGCGCTCCTGCCCGCCCTTGCCAGGCATTTCTCATCCCTGCCGCGGTCGAAGGTGCCACGGACGGTGAAAGACGAACGGGTGCAAGAGGGCGGTGAGATTGCGCGGCTGGGCGATCCAACGCGCCAAGTGGCGGCGTGCCTGGGCTGTCACGAAAATGCGGGACGAAACCCAGTTTACCCGCTGCTCGATGGTCAGCCCCAGGCTTACCTCGCCCGGCAATTGCTGCTGTTTCGCGAAGGCTCGCGGTCGGGGACGCCGTTCAGCCATTTGATGGTGAGTGCAGCTGAGCGCTTGTCTGACGCCGATATCGAGCGTGTCTCGGCATATTTTTCGAGTTTGCCCCACAAGGATTGAAACACCTTCGTCGCGAAATCGTTGGGCTCGGTCACGTGAGGATCTGGTCATGAAAAAACTGCTGGTCGCCATTCTCGTTCTCGCTGGTCTCGCCATCGTGGCTGGTGGTGGATTGGTCGTTTTCTCCCGGCCCGAGGCGACGGTACCGATCGAACAGACCTATGGGCCGAACCCGGTTCTCGTCGAGCCGATAACCGAATGGATGCCGTCCGTGAACGTCGCCGAAGCAACACCGTGGCCTGAGGGAACAACGCCGACAGCAGCAGAGGGGCTTGTCGTCAAGGAGTATGCCGGAGGCCTCGAACATCCGCGTTGGCTGCATGTGCTGCCCAACGGCGATGTCCTTGTGGCGGAAAGCAATGCGCCTCCGAAGCCCGACGAAGGCTTTTCAATCCGGGCCTTCTTCATGGGGCTTTTCCAGGCGCGAGCCGGCGCAGAGACAAAGAGCGCCAATCGCATATCGCTGCTGCGCGATACGGATGGCGACGGCATTGCGGACACGAAAACAGTCTTCCTGCGGAGGCTCAACTCGCCTTTCGGCATGACCCTGCTCAACGGCAAACTCTATGTTGCCAATGCCGACGCGATCGTGGCGGTTCCTTATGCGGAAGGCGCCACGGAGATTACGGCTGCGCCTGAAAAGATCGTCGACCTGCCGTCGGGTCGCAACCATCACTGGACGAAGGACGTCATCGCGAGTCGCGATGGAACAAAGCTCTATGCCACTGTCGGCTCCAATTCGAACATTGGCGAGAACGGCATGGAGGAGGAGAAAGGGCGAGCCGCCGTCCATGAGATCGATCTTTCCAGCCGCGAGATGCGCCAATTCGCATCCGGACTTCGCAATCCCAACGGGCTTTCCTGGCAGCCCGACAGCGGCCAGCTGTGGGTCGTCGTCAACGAGCGCGACGAGATCGGGCCGGACCTCGTGCCTGACTACATGACGTCGGTGCAGGATGGAGCGTTTTATGGCTGGCCCTATAGCTGGTACGGCCAACATGTCGACGAGCGCGTGAAGCCAAACGACAAGCTTGTCGCGGTCGCCGTCAAGCCGGATTATGCGCTCGGACCCCACACCGCTTCGCTCGGTTTGACCTTCAACACCGGCGATCTGTTCGGCGCCCAGATGAAAAACGGCGCCTTTGTCGGTCAGCACGGCTCATGGAACCGCATTCCGCGCAGCGGCTACAAAGTCATTTTCGTGCCTTTTACCGACGGCAAACCATCGGGCCCGCCGAGCGATATCTTGACGGGCTTCCTGAGCGCGGACGGCAAGGCTTTGGGGCGGCCGGTCGGCGTTGCCATTGCCCGGGACGGCGCTTTGCTTGTTGCCGACGACGTCGGCAACAAGGTGTGGCATGTCGCACCTATGAAGTAAGGCGGTCCGGCCGCGCGCTGGTTCAGGCAAGCTGTCGGATCGTCGGCTCGCGGTCGAAAAAGCGCTTCGCAGCCGCCGTCGGAAAACTGCCGTCGAAGGGGACCACGCCTGCATCGACGCCGATGCTTTCCAGCAACAGCAGCCCTTCCTCGCTATATCCGATGGCTTTGAGATGACCGAAAGCGTCCATCACCCACTGGATTGCTGCGGCCTCACGCCTAAGGCTTTCGGCGCCTTCGTTCGAAACGAGAACGGCCACGGCACGCGGGCATCGAGTAAGTTGATATATTAGCAAAGCCGTACCGGAATTGCCGAAAACGACCTTCCTTGCGGGGAGCATTGTTCGTATCTGAGTGCACGGGCTTGGCTCACGGAATTCTTCTTCCCCGCGTTCAGAGAGCCATCTGGGTGCGAGCCTTGCCCCGCCTTCCCCGGCGGGGCTTTCTTTTCAATCTTTACGGCTGGCCATTGTCGGGACGCGAAGGCTTTCACCTCATCGGCAGCGCCAGGATGAGCAGTCGAAGCCTGATCGAACATAAGGTGGAAAGCATGAGAAAGCTGGTTGCAGGAAAGCTTCACGGGATCCACGTGACGGAGGCGAACCTCAACTATCATGGGTCGATCACGCTTGACCCTGATCATTGCGAGGAAGCCGGCATCTTGCCGATGGAGTTCGTCGAGATCTGGAACAAGAACTCAGGCGCCCGCATCTCCACCTACGTCATCCTCGGTGAGCGCGGTTCAAGATGCTGCATCCTCAATGGTGCGGCCGCACGGACCTGCCAGACCGGCGACCAGATCATCATCTGCAACTCGGTCTATCTCGACGAAAGCCGGCTCACCTCGTTGAAGCCGAAGATCCTGACCTTCGACGAGAACAACCATGTTCGCGATCGCCTGAGCTACTCTGTCCGGGTCGATGCATCAGGCAAATACACCTTCGAAATACTCGACGAAGGTAAGACGGCATTGCCGATACCGCTCATGGTGTCCGGGAGCTGATTACGCGCGGAGGCCGCAGCGTCTGCTGCCGTTGGCGCGACCGGCCTTTCGTTTTCCTCAAAGTGCAAAGGCGAACTGCGGCGCAATTTCGGGTTTGGCGCTCTCGAGCGACGACAGGGTCACGCCCAGCAACCGGATACCTTTTTGAGCAGGAAAGAGCGGCGACAACAGCATCGTCACGATCGCAGCAAGCTCGGCGGCGCTTGCGATCGGGGCGGCGGTTGTCTTGCTCCGGGTGATCTGCGTGAAATCCGCCCACTTCACCTTGAGGGTCGCGGTTTTGGCGCCAATGCCGTTTGCCTCGCAGTACCGCCAGACCTTTTCGATCAGCGGTTCGAGGCCAGTCCGGGCGGTTTCGAAATCATGGACGTCTACCGAGAAGGTGTCCTCCGCACCGATCGATTTGCGTACCCGGTCGGCCTTCACCTGGCGCTCGTCGACACCGCGGGCGATCCAGTAAAAGTAAGGCCCCGATTTTCCGAAGTGCTGCTGCAGGAAGGCGGCGTCATGTGCCCGCAGATCAGCGCCCGTCTCGATGCCGAGCTTGTGCATGCGCTCGGCGGTCGCAGGTCCCACGCCATGAAACTTCTTGACGGGCAAAGCCTCCACGAAGCCGGGACCGTTCTTCGGGGTGATGACGAAGAGGCCGTCCGGCTTCCTCTGGTCCGACGCCATCTTGGCGAGGAACTTGTTGTAGGAAACGCCGGCCGAGGCCGTCAGTCCGGTCTGCGCCTTGATTTTCGCGCGGATCTCCTGAGCAATCTCGGTTGCAAGCTCCATTCCCTTGAGGTTTTCCGTGACGTCGAGATAGGCCTCGTCAAGTGAGAGCGGTTCGATGAGGGGCGTATACTCGGCAAAGATCGCATGGATCTGCGCAGACACCGCGCGATAGGCATCGAAGCGCGGCGCCACGAAAATCAGCTCGGGGCATTTCCGCTTGGCCGTGACGGACGGCATGGCCGAATGGACGCCGTACTTGCGCGCCTCATAGCTTGCGGCGGCGACCACACCGCGCGCCTCGCCGAAGCCGACCGCAATCGGAAGCCCGCGAAGCTCGGGATTGTCCCGCTGCTCCACCGATGCGTAGAAGGCATCCATGTCGACATGGATGATCTTTCGTGGGCGCTCAGAGCGTTCCATCACCGCTCACTCGACCTTAGGCTGGTCATAGAAGCAGGTCTTCTTCGGGCAGGGCAGCCGGTGGCTCGACGACAACAAGCATGTTGCCGGGAAGCGGCCGCTGCAGGTGCTTTACCTCATCCCAAGGACGGCTGAGCCAGAGGTCGACCTCTTCCGGCGTCGTGAGGATGACCGGCATGGCCTTGTCATGGATTGGAGCGACGATCGCGTTGGGAGATGTGGTGAGGAAGCCGAAGAGCTCATATTCGAGTTCGCCATCGCGAACACGCCTCACACCCTTCCAGGGCGTCCAGAAGCCCGCGAAGAACATCAGCGGGCGATCCTTGGTTCCGGCAAACCAGGCATTCGGGATCTTCCCGCCAGGAACCTTAGACGCCGGATCCGGCTCGGCAAAGGAAGTAAAGGGCACGACGCAGCGGCTGGTCGGACCGAGCCAACGTCGCCAGTGTGGCGAGGCGACGTTGCGGATGTTCGTGACGCCAGGATCGTAGTTTTTAATGAAGGCCGGCGGCGAGGGCATGCCCCAGGTGATGCGCGCGATCTCGCGCTCTCCGTCTTCACCCACGCGAACAACCGGCGCCTGATAACCCGGATAGACGTCGTAGGAAGGCTGGTTCCACCCGGCTTTGTCACGGAAGGCTTTGGTGAAGGCAATCACGGCATCGCGTGTCGTCGTGATATTGTAGAGATTGCACAAGGTTCCAGTCTCCCGTTTTCACTCTTGCCCCGTATCAGCGACCGCTAGCCTCTGTCGTTGTTCTTGGTAAGCGCGCCGGTCGATCCCGTCTTCGCGCAATCACATGCTTCCACGCGTCAGGATCACAATCAACAGATCCGCTTCTGAACTCCGTTGACTCGGAACTCAAATAGGAACAAATAGGGAACATATCAACAGGAAGCACTAATGCAAAGCCCTAAGGAGTGGTTCTTTCCAAAATGCCACGTCCGATCGCTGACAATGCCGTCGTCTCTGAACTTCGCGAGCGCATCCAGCGCCTCGAAGGTGCAAGCGGTCGTGGGCAACAGGTCCTGCCCTTCGGTGTTTCTGAGATCGATCGGCGTTTGCCAGGTGGGGGGCTCGCGCTCGGTTCGCTGCACGAGGTTGCGGGTGGCGGCAACGGCGCCATTGACGGCGCTGCGGCGGCGCTCTTTTCGGCGGGAATCGCAGGTCGCACGAAGGGCAAGGTGCTCTGGTGCGTGACGCGACCAGACCTCTTCGCGCCGGCCCTTGCCCAAGTGGGACTGGCACCCAGCCGCGTCATCTATGTGGAGGCCGGCGACGAAAAAGCGCTTCTCTCCTGCATGGAGGAGGGCCTTCGTCATGGTGGGCTCGGAGCCGTCGTCGGCGAGCTTGCCCGGCTTCCGATGAATGCCTCGCGCCGCCTGCAGCTTGCGGCCGAAGGCTCGGGCACGATCGCGCTCGTGATCCGCCGCTGGCGGCGCCAGGCCGAGGCGTCAGATTTTGGGCAGCCGACGGCATCGGTCACGCGCTGGCGGGTGTCCGTCCTTCCGTCCGCCCCCTTGCCAGTTCCAGGCGTAGGCCGCGCGCGTTGGCTGGTAGAACTCATCCGCTGCCGCGCCGGCGAAAGCGCAGATTTCGAAGTGGAGGCCCCAGATGCCAAGGGTCGTATCGCTCTTCCTTCCGAGCTGGCCCACGGATCGTCTGAGGCGCAAACTCGGCGCCGCAGCGCCGCCGGCTGAGACGCCTCTTGTCCTCGTTGGCCGCACACAGCGCCGGCGCGTGGTGCTCTCGGTGAACGCCGCGGCGATCGCCGCCGGTTTGAGGCCCGGCATGGCGGCCACGAAGGCCCAGGCGCTAGTGGCTCGCCTCGTAGTCATGGACGCCGATCCAATTGCTGACATGCAGGCGCTTGAACGCTTGGCGCTCTGGGCGCTGCAGCGTTACGCGCCGATCGTTGCGGCCGACCCGCCCGATGGCCTGGTGATCGACACATCAGGCGCCGATCACCTCCATGGCGGCGAAGAGCTGATGCTCTCGGGCATGGTCAACCGGTTCTTCGGATCCGGTATCGAGGCCCGGGCGGCTGTCGCCGATACCTGGGGGGCGGCCCATGCCAGCGCCCGGTTTTGCACGCGGCCGACGCACGTCGTTGCGCCGGGAAAGCAACGGGATTTGATCGGAAGGCTGCCGATTTCAGCCCTTCGTCTCGATCCCGCAATCGTCCATGGCCTGCGCGTGCTTGGTTTCAACACGATCGGCGAGGTGGAGGGCGTGCCGCGAGCGCCGCTTGCGCTTAGATTTGGGCCCGAGCTTGGCCGCCGGCTCGACCAGGCCCTGGGAAAGGTTGCCGAGCCGATCGATCCGGTTCGCACGGCTGAACTTATCGAAGTCCGCCGATCGTTCGGTGAGCCGATTGCTGCTGCCGAGACGATCGCGCGCTACGCCGCCAAGCTTGTGGGTGCGCTCTGTCGGGTATTGGAAGAAAAGGGCCTTGGCGCGCCACGCGTCGATCTTCTCTTCCACCGGGTCGACAACACCTACCAGGCGATCCGCGCAGGCACCGCAACACCTGTGCGTGACGCCAGGCGTCTGACGCGGCTGATCACCGATCGCATCGAGACGATCGACCCCGGCTTCGGCATCGAAATCATGTCCCTGACGGCAACCCATACCGAGCCGCTTGTCGCAAGCCAGGTCATCTCCTCGCTGGTCGAGGAACCGGAAGCCGATGTTTCCGGCCTAATCGACATTCTGGGAAACCGTATCGGCGCCCGCCGGCTCTACCGCTTAGCGCCGGTTGCGAGCGACGTGCCCGAGCGCTCAATTGTTCGCATCGCTCCGATGGCGCCAGACCAGGGCCTTGCCTGGCCCGGTCATTGGCCACGGCCGGTACGCTTGCTTCCCCATCCCGAACCCATCGAGACGATGGCGCTGCTTCCCGATCATCCGCCGGTCAGTTTCACCTGGCGCGGCGTGCGCCGGCGGGTGAAGCGCGCCGACGGGCCCGAACGCGTCTTTGGCGAATGGTGGAAACGCGATGCGGAGCTCGTCGCCGTGCGCGACTATTTCCAGGTCGAAGATGACGCCGGCGAGCGCTACTGGATTTTTCGCGCGGGCGACGGCGAACACAGCGAGACCGGCAGTCACCAATGGTTTCTGCACGGGATATTCGGATGACGACCCCGGGCTATGCCGAACTGCAGGTGACCTCGCATTTTTCCTTCCTGCGCGGCGCGTCATCCTGCGAGGAGCTCTTTCAACGTGCCGCGGAGCTTGGGCTCGAGGCGCTGGCGATTGTCGACCGCAACAGCCTCGCCGGCATCGTGCGTGCGCACCAGGCGGCAAAGGACGTCGGGGTACGGTTGGTCGTCGGCTGCCGCCTCGATCTTGAACACGATCTCTCCATTCTGGTCTATCCGACAGACCGGCCCTCGTATGCGCGCCTTTGCCGGCTGCTGTCGCTCGGCAAGAAGCGCGGCGGCAAGGCGAAATGCCGTCTCGACTGGTCCGATCTGGTTGCGTATGGCGAGGGCCTGATCGCGGTCCTCTTACCGGAAGCGGCGGATGAGGACTGCGCTCTCAATCTTCGGCGCCTGAGGCAATCCTTCGGCGATCGCGCCTACCTGGCGCTGACGCTCCGCCGCCGGCCGAACGACCAGCTGCGGCTTCACCAGCTCTCCAACCTGGCAGCTTCGATCGGCATTCCGACGGTCGTCACCAACGACGTGCTGTTTCATGTGCCGGAGCGGCGAATACTCCAAGACGTTGTCACCTGCATTCGCCACAACATCACGATCGACGAGGCAGGCTTCCGCCGCGAGCGGCACGCGGACCGCTACCTGAAGCCGCCTGAGGAAATGGCGCGTCTCTTTGCCCGCTACCCGGAAGCCCTTGGGCGCACCATCGAGATCATGGCCCGGTGCCGTTTCTCGCTCGACGAGCTCGCTTACCAGTATCCCGAGGAGCGCTCAAACCCGGAGCTGACGGCACAGGAGACGCTGGCGCAACTGACCTGGGAGGGGGCTACCTGGCGCTATCCCGAGGGCTTGCCGACCAAGGTCAGAAAGAACCTCGAGCACGAGCTGCGGCTGATCGAGAAGCTGCAATATGCGCCCTACTTCCTGACGGTGAATGCGATCGTCCGCTTCGCGCGCTCGAAGGACATTTTATGCCAGGGCAGGGGATCGGCTGCGAATTCTTCCGTCTGCTATGTGCTTGGCATCACCTCGATCGACCCCGAGATCAACGACCTTCTCTTCGAGCGCTTTGTCTCCGAGGAGCGGCGCGAGCCGCCGGATATCGACGTCGACTTCGAGCACGAGCGCCGCGAGATCGTCATGCAATGGGTGTTCGAGACCTACGGCCGTGATCATGCCGCCCTTTGTTCGACCGTCATTCGCTACCGCTCCAAGGGCGCCATTCGCGACGTCGGCAAGGCGCTCGGGCTGCCCGAGGACATGACGAAGATGCTCTCGTCGCAAGTGTGGGGCTGGGGCGAGGACATCGGCGAAAAACACGCCGAAGAGCTCAATCTCAATCTGTCCGATCGGCGCCTGCGCCTGACGCTCGATCTCGCGCGTCAGCTGATGGGTGCGCCGCGTCACCTGTCCCAGCATCCGGGCGGTTTTGTTCTGACCAATGACCGCCTCGACGAGCTCGTCCCGATCGAACCTGCGGCCATGGCCGATCGGCAGGTGATCGAATGGGACAAGGACGACATCGATATCCTTAAGTTCATGAAGGTTGATTGCCTGGCGCTCGGCATGCTCTCCTGCATGAAGCGCGGCTTTGATCTGCTCGTCGAGCACAAGGGCATCAATCTCGATCTCGCGAGCATTCCGGCGGAGGATCCACGCACCTATGCGATGATCCGGCGCGCCGACACGCTCGGCACCTTCCAGATCGAAAGCCGAGCCCAGATGTCGATGTTGCCGCGGGTCAAGCCGCGCACCTTCTATGATCTCGTCATCGAGGTGGCGATCGTTCGCCCCGGGCCGATCCAGGGCGACATGGTGCATCCCTATCTCAGGCGCCGCGAGGGCAAGGAGGCGGTGGTCTATCCGAAGCCTGAGTTGGAGCAGGTGCTTGGCAAGACGCTCGGCGTGCCGCTCTTCCAGGAGCAGGCAATGCGGGTCGCAATCGAATGCGCCGGCTTCACGCCTGGAGAGGCCGATCAGCTTCGCCGCGCCATGGCGACGTTCAAGCACACTGGCGGCGTTTCTAAGTTCGGCGAGAAGCTTGTTCGGGGAATGGTCGCAAACGGCTACGAGCCGGACTTTGCGATCAAGACCTTCAAGCAGCTCGAAGGTTTCGGCAGCTATGGCTTTCCTGAAAGCCATGCGGCGTCATTTGCGCTGATTGCCTATGCTTCCTCCTGGCTCAAATGCTGGCATCCGGACGTCTTCTGTGCGGCGCTTCTGAATGCTCAGCCGATGGGGTTTTACGCCCCGGCCCAGATCGTGCGCAACGCGCGCGATCATGGGGTTCAGGTTCGCCCGGTCTGTGTGAATTCAAGCCGCTGGGATTGCACTCTGGAGCCGACTGACGACGACCGCCGTTTTGCTGTGCGTCTCGGAATGCGCATGGTCCGGGGGCTCGCCAACGGGCACGCCGCGGCGATCGTCGCGGCGCGGGCAGGTCAGCCCTTCGCGTCCGTCGACGATCTCTGGCGGCGCGCTGGCGTGCCAGCGGCTTCTCTTGTGGTCCTTGCTGAAGCCGATGCCTTCCAGCCCTCTCTGAGGCTTGCCCGGCGCGAGGCGCTCTGGGCGATCAAGGCGCTGCGCGATGAGCCGCTGCCGCTCTTTGCCGCGGCCTCTGAGCGTGAAAGCCGGACCATCGCGGAACTGGATGAGCCGCCGGTGGCGCTGAGGCCCATGACGTCGGGTGGCGAGGTGGTCGAGGACTATGGCCATGTCGGACTGACACTGCGTGAGCACCCCCTCTCGTTCCTGCGCTCGGATCTGACGAAACGCCGCATCGTCAGCTGCCGCGAGGCGATGCAGACGCGCGATGGAAAATGGCTCGAAGCCGCAGGTCTGGTGCTCGTGCGCCAGCGGCCAGGTTCGGCCAAGGGCGTGATGTTCATCACCATCGAGGACGAAACAGGCATCGCCAATCTCGTCGTCTGGGCAAAGACCTTCGAGACGTTTCGCCGCGTGGTGCTCGGCGCCGGCATGCTCGGTGTCTATGGCCGCATTCAGCGGGAAGGCGAGGTTGTGCACCTGGTCGCCCATCGCCTGACTGACCTATCCGGCGAACTTGCAAGCGTGGGCGATCGGGACGCCGGTTTTCCGCTTCCGCATGGAAGAGGCGACGAGTTTCATCATGGGGCACCGGCGCCCGATCCGCGCGGGCTGCCGAAAGGGCCGCGGCCGCGCGACATCGTCGATCCCTATCTGCATCTCGATCAGATCAAGGTGAAGACGCGAGATTTTCGGTGAACACAACTGAGTTTATGAGCCTTAACCGGACGAAAACAATTTACGCTTCGCGCAAGTTTCTCCAGATTTTCTGAATGGTTCATATACAATCTGAAGCCTTGCACCCAAGAGAAGAGGGAAAAATCTTCTCTTTTCTTCAGGCAGGACTTCGTCGACTATATCGCGCATCTGTGCAGCTTTGCAGGGAGCGCGGGTGGACGAGCTTCAGAAGGTCGATATGGGATGCCAATTTGTGATGGCCATCTGGTCCGCCTGGGAGCTGACCGTCGCCCACAAAGAGCTCTCGTTCTTGTCCAAAGAAATCAATCAGCGAATGGTCATCTATGCCGCGCGACACAATATTAAAAACGAGCCGCTTACAATCAGCAAACTAGAAGCTTATGTTTTCGACGAATTCAATATCTCAGATAAGACAGCAAAAGAGTATGTGAAGACGTGTATCGAAGGCAAGGCTTTGTTACTTGAAATCGACGCGCGGGACAAAAGAAAAAAGAATATCGTTGTGGCTGACGAGCTGATGGAAAGATTAATACGTTACTTTTCCCAGTTGGCCGCTATAAGCCAAGTGCACTCCGCGCATGTTGCTCCACCCGAATCTGTTGAGCAAGAATTCCTGGGAGAGCTGAGGCCCGCGTTGAGAAGTCAAGGAGAGGTAGAGCAATGAGCTCGGATAAATCCTTTTTGACTTTGGTTTCAAGTGATGGCCAAAACGTCTTGCCGGGCGACAATGAGGATACCTCAAATCGTGCTGAAGCTGCGGCGTTGTTCGATACTGTCAGCGCTCGCCTGCGTGAGAGGGTGGGGATTGATGTCTTTACCAGTTGGTTTTCGCGCATAAAGCTGCATTCGTTTTCTAATCACGTTATTACGCTTTCCGTTCCTACCGCCTTCCTAAAGTCGTGGATCAATAATCGCTATCTTGATCTCATCACCTCCATTGTTCAGGAAATCGATCCGACAATAGCGAAGGCGGAATTGATCGTCCGCAGTGCCAGTCGGAGGGCCACGGGCGCCGGCGTGGCTAGTTCGGGCGACGAACAGTTCCGGGCCGCCGTCCGTCCAACAGATCAGCCGGAACTAGGCGACCGGGCGCGCCCGCTATTCGGGTCGCCGTTGGATTCGCGTTACACGTTCGATACCTTTGTGAAGGGCCATTCCAATAGGGATGCATGCGATGCGGCTAGGACTATAGCCGAGGGTGGTGTTGGAGCTGAGCGTTTCAATCCTCTTTTCATTCATGCTTCGGTAGGATTGGGCAAAACACATCTCCTTCAGGCGATCGCAAACTTGGCCATTCACTCACGCGCGCAACGAGTGGTCTATCTGACAGCCGAATACTTCATGTGGCGTTTTGCGACTGCAATTCGGGACCGCGATTCATTGCCACTTGTTGATGCTACGCGTGGGATTGACCTGTTGCTTGTCGACGACATGCAGTTTCTCCAGGGCAAATTAATACAGCGCGAGTTTTGCCACCTGCTGAACATGCTCCTCGATTCAGCAAAGCAAGTGGTCGTCTCTGCCGACCGGGGCCCTTGGGAGCTGGAATCGCTTGAGTCGGGCGTGCGCTCACGGTTACAGTCAGGCGTTGCTGTCGAGATTGATGCGCCGGATTATGAAATGCGCTTTGAAATCCTCAAGCGCCGCCTCGCTTTGGCGCAGCAAGAAGATCGCACTGTCGACCTCCCGCTCGAACTTCTGAAGCATGTTGCTCGCATTGTAACTGGGAGTGGTCGCGAGCTCGAAGGCGCCTTCAACCAGCTGCTCTTTCGTCGCTCCTTCGACCCGGACCTTACGATTGAGCGCGTTGACGAATTGTTGGCCCACATCGTTTCGACCGATCAGCGTAGTCGCGTCCGCATTGAAGATATCCAACGAGTTGTCGCGAGGCACTATAACGTTTCGCGGCAGGATCTGCTTTCGAATCGACGTGCAAACGTGATCATCAAGCCACGCCAGATTGCGATGTATTTGTCGAAAATGCTCACGCCGCGTTCCCTCCCTGAGATCGGCCGTCGGTTTGGTGGCCGTGACCACACCACGGTGTTGCATGCGGTTCGCAAGATAGACGAATTGATAGTCTCTGACGACAGGCTCTACCACGAAGTGGAGCTTTTGAAACGGATAATATCGGAAACCTAGCCCAAAAAGGAAGAATTAAAGTGAGTGAGTTACGATTACGTAGCACGAGATGGCTTTTTTCGATTCAGGAAGAAATTACCTCCTTTTTTTACAGGAGATCTTTCCTCTAATATTCTGTTTTAGATAACTGTATATTTCCTCCGTGTTAGGAGGTGTTGTCATGAGTAGTAAAGATAATCTTTTTGGTCGCGCATTAGTTGTGATACTCGTAATAGCTAACGTCTGCACCGTAGCATCGTTCGCACTGGCAGTATATTTGAATTTTTTCCAATGATGTGGCGGTCGACCTCTAGGAGTTGCACGTTGATCCACATGCCGATCACAGAGATCATATTCGGAATTTTGACGTCGCGGCACCGTTGCTTCTGGTTAGCCGCCTTCTGCTTTACGCATAATCTCGTACGGGTCGGCGCCGAGCGCGCGGCTTACTTTCACGAACTCGGCAGCGTCTAAACGCCGCTCCCCAAGCTCAAATTTGGAGATGAAAGTCTGCCGTTGCCCAAGACGCTGCCCTAACTCGACCTGAGTTAGGTTCGCCGCTTTGCGGGCTGCGATGAGACCGTCGATCATTCGACCGTAAACAATTGCATGGAACGAAGACAAAATAGTGCGCCAGTTTGAGAAAACTGACGCCTTCAATAAAACCGATTTTCGGATACCCCAAAATAGGGTATTTATGGTTGCGTGCGAGCTGGGCCACTCGCGTTCTCGTGGGCCGAAAATCGAGGCATGAACATGGAACTCCGCCAACTCTCATTCTTCGTTGCGGTTGCCGAGGAGCTGCACTTCAATCGCGCGGCCGCGCGGATGTGCATCGCCCAGCCGGCATTGAGCGCGCACATCCAGGCGCTGGAGAAGGAGCTCGGTGTTCGGTTGCTTGAGCGCTCGACGCGCCGGGTCGAGCTGACGCGGGCAGGGGAGGTGTTCTACGATCGGGCAGTCCGGATCATTGGCGATGTCGGGCTCTCGATGGATGTTGCGCGGTCTGCTGCCGGCAAGGCGGCGCGGACAATCAAGATCGGAACCGTCTATCCGGCCACCATCGGTGTGCTGCCGGCGTTTCTTTCGCGCATCGGCCGGAAGTTTCCGGATGTGGCTCTGCATGTGACGAGTGGCTCGACCAGCGATATCATCCGGTCCATCGAGAACGGCCAGATCAATCTCGGCTTCATCCGCCCGGTCGAAAACATCGGATCCTTGCGCTTCTTCTCGATCGCGCATGAGCGCTATCTGCTGGCTGTCGAAAAGACAAGCCCGCTGGCGCTTCGAAGCGAGATCGACATCGAGGATCTGAGGGGAGAGAAGATCATCGCCTTTTCCCGCCAGAACCTCTCATACTCGGAGCGCTATTTTTTCGAGATGTTCGAGACCCATGGGTTGACCGGCAACATTGCTTATAGCTGCGACGATACATTCTCACTGGTTTCGCTCGTATCCGCCGGCCTCGGCATCGGCTTTGCGCCGGAATGGACGAAGGACCTGCCGAACCGCGACTTCGAGCTTCGGCCGGTGAGGGGAGTGGATCTGAAGATCGGGCTTGGTGTTGCCTGGAGCAAGGAAGACCCAACCGCGTCACGGGACGACATCATCGAAATTGCTCGTTCGCTGGCGCGTCCGGGCAGATGAGGGGAGCGCGCAGATAGTCATGAAGGGAGCCGCCTTGCGAGATAGGGCAAACGTACATTCCGCCGATGCAAAGATGCGTACGCCCGTCGAGCCCTGGGCGCTCGCTGTGGCAATTTGACTGAGCAGCGGACCGCAAAGCGTGTTCGACGCTGCGGATGCAGAGGTCGCGCTGCGCTGCCGGTCTGGGGCCGGAAGACAGAGAAACCTCGCCTCTCAGTCTTTTATATGATAAGTTACTTAAATTGTCGGCGGCACCCTAGCATTGCAACAAAGTGGGGGCCTGGAGTATCTTTTTGGGAGGACTCCATGAAACGGCGCGAAGTTCTGGCTTTAGGTGGATCGTTGGTCGGCGCAGCAGTGGCGCGCCGGGCGTTGGGGCAAGATGCCATACCCTCGCCTCGGGCAGCCGTTGTGATAGGGGTGGACCGACCAACGGACTTGCGCCCCCTCAGTGCAGCTGCGTCAGGGGCCAACGTATTTGGAGATTGGCTCAAATCTGAAGGTTTCGAAGTCCGACGGTTCACCGACGATGTCGCCCCTGTATTCATGCAGCCGATCGCTGACGCCGTAAGAGGTCTGGTGAAGCGGCCTAACCTCACCCAATTGGTCATTTATTTCGCTGGTCATGGGTGCCTTGTCACAGGGACCGAGTGTTGGCTCCTGTCTGGCGCTCCCGAAGACTCGAACGAAGCCATCAACTTCGCCGCGTCGTTCGACCGCGCTCAACTTTGGCCGACACCGAATATCGTTTTCATATCGGACGCTTGCCGCTCAAGGCCGGATTCAATGCGTGCCGACGATCTACGTGGTGACTCGCTCTTCCCGGTTCCTGCCGGTGTTGTGGGGCGGACAAACGCAAAGATCGACAAGTTCTTCGCCGCCAGACCAGGACAAGCCGCCTTGGAAGTGCCGATGGGCGAAAACGTAAGCCAGTACGAAGGGATTTACACCTCGGTGTTCCTTGAGGCCTTTAAACATCCTGATGAAAACATGGTGCTTGATCTCGGCAATGACCTCAAAGTCGTACCCAACCGGAAGCTGGAGGACTATCTTTTCAGGGAAGTGAGAAAGCGAGCCGCGCAACATGACATGAGCGTGCAATGGCCCCAGACAGATGTATGCTCCTCTGACTCAACCTATATTGGACGCCTCACAGCAGCTTCTCGGACCAAAGAGGCGCGCGCGCCCGAGCCGACTGTTTCAGATATAGTCACGATCGCGCTCGCCCAAGTCGAGCCGAACCTGAGTGCTCCCCGCGCTAATTTCAGCAAGACCAGCGTGGATGCCATCGCGGCAGCCTCAGGTTTTGATGAGGCTCGCAAAGCCATCCTGTCAGCCCCCACTCAGGCTCCGCCAGGCGCATCCCTGATGTCCGGATTCACAGTCGTGGGAGCCGAAGTTGAAAGTATCGACACTTCTGCCGAAGCGCGAACTGAGCATTCGGTAGCTGGTGACCAGACGATCGTTCAGGTCGACTTCAAGGGCGTTGCCGCGACTGTGTCTATACGGTTTAAAGGCGGCGCCGGAACCGTCGTCGCTGGTCTCAAGGAATATGTCGGACATGTTGTTGTAGAGGGAGGTCTCGTCAGAAACGTCAGCTATGACCACCAGGGAGAGACCCCTACCGAACAAATTCGTGAGTTGCATGCCACAGTTGCAGCGGCTGCGGAGCTCGGTGTTTTTCGAATCCGAGGTTACGGGGAAGAAAAAACAAGGCAGGCGCGAGAGCTCGGCAATGCCTTGAGAATGGGGAAGTTTGCCGATCCTACGCTTGGTCTCTATGCGGCCTACGCCTATAACGAGGCATCTCTGGAAGACTTGGTAAAGTCAGTCGGCAGTTTAATGCGAGGACAACTCGATGCGATTCTCTTCGATGTCGCGATGCTCTCGGGAGAACTTAAGAGCGGGGCGGTTGCCAACGATGTCTTTCCACAATGCCCAATGCTCTCGCAGGGGTGGAACCTCCTTAAAGTAAGAGGTGTAACACTGCCGGAAGCCTACCTCAGCGCCCAGGCTTATTTGCTACCGGCATTGTGGACGACCTTTGACGCGCCCGGCATGGACATTGTTGTGAAGGCGCTGAAGGAAGGCAGGCTCCGGTGACCGATAAGATTATGATCGCTCGCCGAAACATGCTCAAGATTTCCGGGGCCATTGCTTTGGCAATCGCGCTGCCTCGCCCGAGCAATGCCACCCCATTGAAACTTGCGTTCGTTCACGGCATTGGGCAAGGCGGTTTCGACCCCATCGAACTCAAGGCCACTTGGTATGACACCTTGAAAGAGGGAGCTGCCTCCATTGGAACGACGGTGCCAGCGGGTCTTGAAATTACATTTCCCTATTACGGCAAGGTGCTCGACGACCTTGTCCGTCGGTCGAAGCTTCCACGGCCATCAGAGATTCATTCGAGAGGTGACGCTCCCGATCAGGGCTTTCTCGACTTTCAGGGAGAGGTCGTTAACGAGATTCGACTGCGCAAAGGGATCACCGACGACCAGATCAATGCAGAACTCGACGAGACCGCGAGAGAACGCGGCCCGCAGAACTGGCAGTGGGTTCAGGCCATCATTCGCGCTTTTGACCGACATCTTCCTAAGTTCAGCCAGGACTCTCTCGAAGTCTTTCTGAGGGATGTCTATCTCTATACGACCAATTCCGCGGCGAGGGACGAGATAGATGCCATCGTTGCGAACGAACTAACGCGCCAACCTACTGTTATTGTCGGCCATTCCCTTGGATCGGTCGTCGCCTACAACGTGCTGGCGAGCGATGGGGACCTCAATGTACCTTTATACGTAACCCTGGGATCTCCCCTCGGCATTAACGCAATCAAGCGCTCTTTAAGTCCGATCAACTACCCCAAATCCGTGGCCACGTGGTTCAATGCCTTCGACCCGCGCGATGTCGTGGCTCTTTATCCACTGGACACTGCCAATTTTCCAGTTACCCCGCTTATCGAGAATTATGGCGGGGTGAACAATGCGACCGACAATCGACACGGCATCATCGGATACCTCAATGATAAGACCGTTGCCGAACGCATACTGCGGGCCGTCGGGACGTAACGATCGCCCTGTGTACGAGAGCCACAATCCGCAGTTCTGAACGTCGCTGTCTTGAAACGATTTTCCTGCTAGGTTGGACGAATTGGCTCGCGCTTCGAAGCGAGATCGACATCGAGGATCTGAGGGGAGAGAAGATCATCGCTTTCTCCCGGCAGAACCTCTCCTATTCGGAGCGCTACTTCTCCGAGATGTTCGAGACCCATGGTCTGACCGGCAACATCGCCTACAGCTGTGACGATACATTCTCGCTGGTGTCGCTCGTTTCCGCCGGCCTTGGTATCGGCTTTGCGCCGGAATGGACGAAGGACCTGCCGAACCGCAATTTCGAGCTTCGGCCCGTACGCGGCGTCGATCTGAAGATTGGCCTTGGCGTTGCCTGGAACAAGGAAGACCCGACGGCGTCGCGTGACGATATCATCGACATTGCCCGGTCGCTAGCGCGGCCGGGCAGGTGAGGGCAGGGTGCCAACAATGTGTGGGTCTCGGGCATTTGAAGCATCCGGCCACTCGCGACCTCAGTTGTGAGGTGCGCGCTTGGCCATTTTTCGGCCGGTCTTTACAGGCGTGCTAGCGGCTTCTTGATCACCACCGGTGGCCCGACCTTCGCTGTGCCCCTCTTGCCTCAAGGCATGCAATAGGGCGAGAAAAACATCTGCAACAGCGCAAGAGAGTGGGCACAATGAAGCATGAACTGATTGAAATCCCTGTGATTTCCGAGGCGATCCGCAGACTTGGAGCGCCGACGTCGGCCTTGTCCAGGGTAGATGGCCTTCTCTACACCTGCGGTATGCCGCCGATCGACCTCAACACGGGGGAAATCGTCAGAGGTGATATCACGACCCAGACGCGCGCCTGCCTGGAGGCACTGTCCTTTACGCTCCAGCACGCCGGGTCTTCGCTTGATAACGTCTTCAAATCACTCGTCTTTATCACGGACAATGCCTTGGCCGGCGAGATGAACGCCGTCTATCGGGAGTACTTCCCAGATCGTTTTCCGGCTCGAAGCTGCGTTGCAATCAAGCCCTGGGCGCTGTTTGACATCGAGATTGAGTGCATAGCAACGGTAGGCTGAGCCGAGCGGTTGCCACAGGAAATCGCGTTGCGTCCCATAGGCGGACGCAATGCTTGCCATTGGGACCGGTTATTTGTCTATGGTCGATCCTGTCTGCCTAATGTGCCCAGAACAAATGCAACAAAAGAGGGTGCTATGAAACTGGGCATTTCGAAAATTTCCCGCGGCCTGGCCGCGACGGTGATGGCAGGCATCATCGGTCTTTCCACTCACTCCGCAGCGATGGCTGAGACGAAAATCCGTCTTGGCCACGTGCTCGCCGATACCCATAGCTGGCACAAGGCCTCCACTGACTTCGCCAAGGAAGTGGCCGAAAAGACCGAGGGCCGGGTGAAGATCGAAATCTTCCCCTCGGGCCAGATCGGCACGGAAAAGGAAGTGATCGAGGGCATGCAGATCGGCACGATCCAGGCTGGTCTCATCGGCAGCGGCTCCTTCCAGTTCGTCGAGCCGAAGTTCGGCATCATCGAAATGCCCTATGCCTGGACCAGCCGCGAACAGGCGTTCGCAGCGCTTGACGGCAAGCTGGGTACGACGCTTGCCGACCTGCTTCGCCCGAAGGGCATCGAGGTGCTCGCCTGGTGGGAGAACGGCTTCCGCAACATCACCAACAGCAAGCATCCGATCAACAAGCCTGCGGACCTTTCAGGCATCAAGATCCGCGTGACGCCGGACAAGGTGCGGCTCGCAACATTCGAACTGCTCGGCGCGCAGCCGGCGCCACTCGCCTTCGGTGAACTGTATTCGGCCCTGCAGCAGGGCGTGTTTGACGCACAGGAAAACCCGCTGTCGATCATCGATGCTTCTTCGTTCTTCGAAGTGCAGAAGTACGTTTCGATGACCGGTCATATCTGGGGTGCGGCATGCCTCGCCGTATCGAGCATGACCTGGGCCCAGATTTCTCCCGAGGATCAGGCAATCGTCAAACAAGCTGCCGTCAAATGGGGCAACGCCCAACGGCAGATGGTCGCCGACAACGAAGTCGCGCTCATCGAGAAGCTCAAGTTGAAGGGCATGGAATTCAACGAGGTCGACAAGGCGGCCTTCGTCGAGGCGCTGAAGCCGATCTGGGAGAGCGAAAAGGACGTCTTCGGTCCTGAACTGCTCGCGATCATGGACAGCTATCGCAAGTGACGCATTCCGCCCTGTCTGCCATTGGCGGGCAGGGCGGCATCGGCGCCGAGTTCGTCCACCTGACACCAGCGAGATTTTCCATGCAAAGTGAACCGATGCCGCGTTCGCGGATCGCCGCCGCCATAGACCGGGCAGCCGGCACCATCGGCGGCCTGGCGATTGCCACCTTCACCGCCATCATCGTCTATGTCGTCATCTGCCGATATATCTTCTCCTTCACCCCGCGCTGGTCGGAGGAAATTCCGCGCCTGCTGCTCGTCTGGGTGACGTTCATCGGCGCGGTATCGGCCTTTGTCCGCAAGACGCATCTGTGTGCCGGGCTGACCGATTTGATGGTTGCGCCCGGCCGGTTGCGCGACTTTTTTGCGCTTCTGTCGCGCATCGCAGCGTTCCTGTTTCTCGCAGTCGTGTTCTGGTCCGGATGGAAAATCACGGTCCTCACCTGGTCGCATGAGACGACAGTGCTGAGCTGGCCCGCCGGTCTCGTCTATCTCTCCCTGCCCGTCACCGCGGCCTTCGCCTTCATCGCTTTGCTTGCCATGGAGCTGCGCAAATGAGCATCGCCCTCATTGTCCTCTTTCTCGTCTTTGTCCTGTTGCTGCTCATCGATGCGCCGATCGTCATCGCGCTCGCGCTTTCGTCGGTCGCCTATCTCCTGATCGGCGATGCGCTGCCTGTCATGGTGGTGGCGCAGCGTATGGTCGCCGGCATTGACAGCTTCACCCTGCTCGCGATTCCGTTGTTCCTTCTTGCCGGACTTCTGATGGTCCACGGAGGTCTTGCGCCAAGGATCGTCAACCTTTGCGCTGCCGTCGTCGGCCAGCGCACCGGCGGTCTTGCTATCGTGATGATCGCCGCCTGCATGATGTTCGGATCGCTTTCCGGTTCGGGTGTAGCCGATGTGGTGGCGATCGGATCGATGCTGCTGCCGGCCATGAAGGAGCGCGGCTACGACCCCGGCTTTTCCGCCGCCGGCCTCGGCTGCGCGGGTTCGCTCGGCACGGTCATCCCGCCGTCGATCGTTCTGATCGTCTATGGCACCGCGACCGGAACGTCCATCGGCCAGCTTTTCATCCATTCCATCGGTCCTGGCATCCTGCTCGGGTTCGGCCTGATGCTCGTTGCCTGGTGGATCTCGCGCAAAAACGGCTGGAAGGGCGGCGAGCCGTTCAGCTGGGGCCGGTTGGCCGAGGCGCTGCGGGAGTCGGTGCTCGCCCTGCTTGCGCCTGTCATCATCGTCGGTGGCATCCGCTTCGGCATCTTCACGCCGACGGAAGCAGCGGGCATGGGTGTTGCCTATGCTTTGCTTGTCGGCACGCTAGTCTATCGCCGCCTGACGCTTGAAAAGGTCTTCAGCCTTCTTCGCGACACGACGGAGATGACCGGTTCGATCCTCATCGTCATCGCTGCCGCCTCGGTCTTCGGCTGGATCCTGACAGTCGAGCAGGTGCCTCAGCTCGTCGTCAACGCCATCACGGGTGCGACCGAGAGTGCCACCGTTGCCCTGATGTTGATGATGCTTGCGGTTCTCGTGCTCGGCACGTTCATGGAATCGATCGCGATCATCCTCATCCTCGCGCCGGTCTTCCTGCCTGTTTTGCGGGCCTTCGAGATTGATCCGGTCTACTTCGGCGTCCTGCTTACGATCAACCTGGCGATCGGCGCCAACACGCCGCCGCTCGGCATCGACCTGATGGCCGCCTGCCGCACCGGGGGCATACCGATGTCGGCCTCCTTCCGCTACCTGCTGCCGTTCATTGGCGTCATGACACTCATCATGTTCCTGCTTGTCCTGTTCCCGGGCCTTATGACGCTGATGTCGTTCGGCATGTGATGAGACCAACCGCAATCGCATCTGAAAGGTGAACCATGTCGTTCGCACCCAATACCCGTGTCGATATCGATCGCTTATGGTCGACCATCGAAAGCTCCGCCGAAATCGGTCAGGGCCGGCCGGGCGGCCTCGCCCGCCTGACGCTGACGGATGCAGACCGCCAGATGCGTGACCTGTTCGTCACCTGGTGCCGGGACGCGGGGCTGAGCGTCGAGATCGATGAGCTCGGCAACATCTTCGGCCGACGGGAAGGTCTTGATCCGTCCCTGCCGCCGGTCCTGATCGGTAGCCATCTCGACACCCAGATCAACGGTGGCCGTTTCGATGGCATCGCAGGTGTCCTTGCAGGCTTAGAAGTCGTGCGAACACTGAACGATGCCGGCCATGTCACCCGCCGTCCGATTGTCGTCGTTGACTGGACGAACGAGGAGGGCGCCCGGTTCTCTCCGCCCATGGTGGCGTCGGGTTGTTTCGTCGGCGCCTACAAGGCCGATTGGGTGCGCAACTTGATCGCAGACGACGGAGCCCGCTTTGGCGATGAGCTGGAGCGCATCGGCTACAACGGCAACAAGCCGTGTCATGGTGGCGAAATCGACGCTTATTACGAACTCCATATCGAGCAGGGACCGATCCTTGACCTTGAGGGGCGCGACGTTGGCGTGGTGACCGGCGGTTATCCGAGCTACGGCATGCGTGTACGTTTCGATGGCAAGACCGCGCATACCGGCCCGACGCCGATGGATTTGCGGCGCAACGCGCTGATTGCCGGCGCCCGCTGGCTGACGGCCGTGGACGATATCGGCTGGGATTTCGCCGTCGGTGACGGCAAGGCGACCGGCGCAAGGCTTGCCGCCTGGCCGAACAAGCCGGGCATCCTTTCCGACACTGCGCAGGCCATCTGCGACGTGCGCCACCCCGATCCTGCAACGGCACGCGTGATGGGCGAAAAGATGCGTCGGGCGGTCTTTGAAAGTGCGGCCCGCGCCGGCTGCGAGGCGGTGATCGAGGACGAGTGGTTCTGGGGCGGCGATATCTTCGACCGGTCGATGGTCGATGGCATACGGTCCGAAGCTGTCCGCATGGACTACGACTGGCGCGATATCCAGTCTCAGGCCGGGCATGATGCCTATTTCCTAGCCCGTCATTGCCCGACGGCGATGATTTTCACGCCGTGCAAGGGCGGCGTCACACACAACAACGAGGAAGACTGTGATCGGGACGATCTGGCGCCCGGCCTCAATGTCCTCCTGCATGCGGTCGTCGCACGCGCCGACCGCTGAACGTCGAGAGAAAAGGGCGCCGCTGGCGCCCTTAATGCATGTCGGGGTAGAGGCTGCGCAGCTCCTTGATGAGCTCGAGAAAATGTCGCTCGGGGCGGGAATAGTCGCATTCTGGATGGGTCACCAGGAAGACGTCGGCGCCGAGCGGGAAACCCTTGATCTCGAGCGGCCAGAGCAGGCCATTGGCGACCTCGTCGTGCACTGCGGTCAGTGGCAAGATACCGATCCCGAGACCGGCCACGATCATGCGCCTGACTTCCTCCAGATTGGGGCTCTGCCCGCTGATGCGCTCCCCCAAACCGAGGCTTTGGCTGAGGACGGCCATCGGCTCAAGCCCCATGCCCTCGGTCGCGCAAGTAAAGGATACGAAAGACTCCTGCCTGAGCTCGCGTTTTTCCACCTCCTTGCGGCCGAAGAACGGATGCTCTGCACCGCAATAGACGCTGAATTCCTCACGGAACAGAAGTTCACAGGTGAGGCTGAAGACGGGACGGGAAAGCAGGCAGAAGCCGATGCCGCTCTTCTCCGTCTGGATGCGCTTGATGGTATCCTGGCTGTTTTGGACGTCGACGGTCCAGGTGACCGAGGGATAACGCTGATGGTAAAGCCTGAGAGCCTCGTTGATGAGCGGCGATTCAAGGTTTGAGATGATCTGGATCCGGACTTCGCCGAACTCCTCTACCGCTCTTTCCTGGGTGCTCTGGGCGATCCGCTCAACCGCCTGGAAGATCTCGCTGCACTCTTCGTAAACCTTCTGGCCGGGAGCCGTTAGCTCGAACTTTCGGCCGCCGCGCAGCACGAGTTGGCAGCCCAGTTGTTCCTCCAGCCGTTGGAGTGCCTGGCTCACGGACGGTTGGCTCATGTTCAGCCGCGCTGCAGCCCGTGTCAGGCTACGCTCTTCCGCAATCAGGAAGAAGGAGCGCAGCAGATTGAGGTTGAGATCAGCTAACATCCGACAACGTTTAGACAGCGCGGGCCGAAACGGCAATTCACAAGGCGGGTATATTCATAGAGGCACTGAGAAAGCGTAGGCTCTGTCGGGATACGGACACATACGAAATCGCAGAGGCCGCCGCGACTGCTTCGCCATGCCCAAGTCTGTCGGCGTCTGTCGGCCACGGTCTAACCTCGGATTTGTCTGGTGAGCTGTTTCGTTCGAAGGGTTCTAAGCGACAACGCATGCGAAGCGTGCGGCGTTGTCGGTCGGCGTCTTTGCAACGTCGTTCGTGATGGGTCTGTGTCATCGCCGGCAAAAAGCGGTTCTTCATGTCGAATGGGCACTAGTTTGTTGCGACCTCGGACAAGTATGCCTGATAGCCCAAAACCGGGTCGAGGTGCAGATCCTTACCATCAAACCGAACCACGAACGCGTCCAAGTCTGTCTGCCGCGAAAAACCCATCGCGAGCGCTTCTATGCTCTGCGTGTCGTCGTCCTCGTTTGCGTGAAACGCGCTCATCTCTAGAGCGCCCAACCTTTCGAAGTTTGCCTGCATCTGGAAAGAAAGCCAAACAAGATACTCCAGAGGGTAACCGGGGTTTCCTCCGTAAGTAACGATGTAGGGGTAACCCAGGCGAAAACGCTCGACCAAGGCCTCGCTCTCCAGCAAAAAGACCAGAAGGTCGCTATCCCCATCCAGGCTGCAGAGGTCGATTGTCAGATCATGCCTACGAAGCGCCACATAGCCACCGAGCTTATCGGAGGGCAGGGATGTCAGGACAATGTCGCGCCACTGTTCGAAAGCTTCGCGCAAATCCAACGGTTTCAAAAACATAACATCCCCTAAAGGGCTGTTCGAAGCAATGGTGGCGCGCAAAATCCTTGCGCAACCAGACGGCGGCATCGCACCCGAGAATCGCGTTCGTCGTTGCACACTCAGGCGAATGCGCCAGTCTATAATACACGTAAAGGTTAATGAATATTAGGGTAGTCTAATTATTGCGGGGCGTAGTGACACTTCGAACAGGCGAATTGCCGCTGCTTCATCTCTACGTAACATATGCGGGTGCGAACTCTGCAGGCAACGACCCCTGCCGTGATTGCATAACCTAGAGCCTCTTCTTCGCTGGAAGAGGCTCCTTTTTTGAACCCGACATGGTGTCCGGCTCAGAGATCGCACGCGTTCAAATTCCAAACTCGGGAAAGGAGGCCGCAAAAGTCGCAATTCGACCTGAACTCACAATGGTTTGTTCCATAATGATCGCATAATGTATCGACCGGAACATATGAGGAATTTTGAGCCATGGCTCATCCTGCCAACGCTCGGTGGACATCTTCGTGTTCGAATGCGCTGGCCATTCGGGCGATCTCTTTCACATGCTCGCCGGACGGTAGTTGTCGTGTCCCGCCACGTCGCGGTCACGGAACTACTTTGACGCTCCGGAATTTTCACTCAACATAGATCGCGCTGGTTTGGTTTCTGGATGCCATCGTCGATTCCATGCGAGATGAGACGACCCCGGGCGAAGGCTACTGTTCCTCTCATTGAGTTACGTGCCCTCCCTGTCTTGACCGACCGAGACACTCAACCGCCCACGCATGCGGATGGCACGGCTCGGCCAACACCCCATGATAGGCGCCCCTGTACGATAGTTAGCGTGTGCCGGCCGTTCGAATAAGTCGCACCGTCTGGCCCCATGAGGGGCAGATCGACGGTCGTCGCGCCGTTGACGGACACTGACGCGCGGTCACCGAAGAGGCGTACTGCCAGACGCGTGCCGTCTTCGCACGTATAGTCGCTGATGGGATAGGGGTTGCCCGCGCCGATCGAAACGTCGGACGCGGCAACCTCGAGGCTTGAGAGCATCAAGGCGCCGATTGTTAAGATGGACAGATTTCCCAACATGATGGTCCTCCAACCTTCACACCATGCGCGTAACACCGGTCATTTTCGTGACGCCAACACGTGTTGCCGCCACCAGAGCCGACGAGCGTCGTCATCTGCGCTCTCCAGACATTGCCGGGGCAGATAACTTACTCCGGATAGGTTTCTACGCCGTCTTGCGTCGGCTTGTTGAAAAGGACAAACATCAGGGGGTTCCCGGGCTCGGACATTGCATCGCTGCGCAGCCCCGATATCTCCCCAGCCACTCCACACGTATACTCGGCCACGACTTCGCCGAAACTGTTGCGCTGGATAGCCACTTTTTGTCCGGGCACGACCTTGTCATTAAGCTTGACCAGATGTTCGACGATTCCACCTGCGGTGGCCAGCACCGGGAACCCGCTATTGCCGACAAAGACGGTCATGCCCTTGGCCGTACGGCCGATCGGTCCGTCAACGATGCCATTGTGTTTGAGAACGTTCATCGTACCTTCTACAAACAGCGCGATCATCTCGCGATCCAAGACGCGCGCGGCGCCGATCTCTGGTGCAATGGCCGGGATTCCGACGTCAATGAACGCATTGTGCAGCACGGTGGGATAGGCGGCTTTCGGCATATTGAGGATCTGGCCGACTGGATAAAGATCCAACATTGCCTTGACCTCGGGCCTGTCGACCTCGCCGATGTTAAATGCAGTGACTTCGAATCCGGTCGTTCCGGTATGGAAATCAATTGCTGCGTCGGCGTTCGGCCGCAGCAGTCGGTTGAACAGCAGCCCGGCATGGCGGCTGGGCGCAGTCGGGCCGTTCTCATTTCCGGGCCAAATCCGGTTCATGTCGATCAGATCGATGCCTCTGCCCTGGTTGGGCCACCGGCGTTGCATGCTTTCCAGGGCCGGGCGGGATATTTCGGTGACTGCCATCACTGTCCCGGACATCTTCGCCGGATCGAGCTGGTTCATCACGGTCTGGACCGTATGGATGGAACTCATCTCGTCACCATGCACGCCGCTGGTGAGAACGACACGCTTGCCCGATTTCGCGCCCTTGGCGACCGTTACGGAGACGTACCAGTGTTGGCCGGTGGGCGCCTCCACCCCCTGAAAATACAGATGATGCTTCTGCCCGGCCTCAAGGTCGTTCACGTCGAGCGAACTTATGACCTTTTTCCCGCCGATGACATCACCGGTATAGACGGTTCCTTTCTTCGCACTGGTTTCTGTGCTTGCAGGTGCGTTGGCGGTCTGCGCCTGCGCCGCTCCCGCGATCAGTCCGGTTGCAGCGCCGATCGCGGCAGCCGATGCAAGCATGAAGTCGCGGCGATCAACACCCTCGCCATTTTCATTCGCGATCATTGTCGTTCCTCGCTGATTTGAGTCGTACCGAGGGTTTCACCCCTCAATACAGGCGATTGGACCAAATTCGCAGACGGGGGCGGGATGCTAAAGCGCCCGCTGCATAATTCATCGAATGCTTCAATGAGTACAGTCTGGGCCAAGGAAATGGATACTGCGTCTATACTTAGGACGTGATGCATAGCCGCGGAACGTCGACGCCTGATTGCGCCGGAAGCGCAGAGAAGGGTCAAGTGAGACGTTCTACAGAGCCCTTGCGAGGATGCTCACGTTTTGGGCTGGCCCGCCAAGATTGAGGGCCCGGTGATCGTCTCTCACAACGATGGTATCCCGGAGTGAGGAGTGACCCGCTGCAGGCCGGCCCGCGGTCGCAGTGGTTCCAAGACGGGATAATGAAAATCAGGCCTCTCCTTCGAGTTGATGGTGACGCGCGCAGTACCGCATTCGTATTCCCGTGGCAAAAAGCGGCAAATCACGATACCCCTACGACGATCTTCGCAAGGCTGTTCCGACCACTGAGACCCATCCTATGCCAGTGGGCGGTCCGTACCGTTTCCGCCTCTCGCCAGCCGAGGGGAGAACGCAAATCTAAGCCAAGCTAGGCCCTGCGTCAGGAAATCGATGCCGAGCAAGAGCACAAGCATCCACAGACTTAACTTTGGGAACGCGGACAAGATGGTTAATCCTGCCCCGGCGCCAAAGGCTCCCGACAGCATCATCGTCCATCCTGCCTCACGCCAATGGCTGATGCTGAGCAAGATCCTGACGATCCCGACAGGGTGAACAACAGGCCGATCGTATAGGTTTGCAACAGCTCTTGTGTACGCCCGGACCGGGCCACAATGTTCGTCAACATCTCCATCACGCCCGAGCCGGCGGCGTCAGTAAGGATCAGGCCCAGGGCGATGTAAAGAAACCCGAGCAGCGTCTGCCACGACACGGCGGCCCAGCTTCTCGCCCACAGGGCGTGGACGATTTCGAATGTGCCGACCAGGATGGCAGCGATTCCGATGAAGCCTGGAGTAACGATTGACGCAAACGCCACATCCGTCAGGACGACCAGTCCCGCTAGAAGCATAACTCCGCTCAGCACTAAGCGAACTGACGGCGGCGGGCCGGTCGGATCGCCACCTGCATTGCGCGGCATGGTGTCGTGAGAGGTCATGGTTTGGTTATCACTCCCCTGTTCGTTTGCCACTCCTCCGACTAGCGGAAAGTGCCGCAGAAGAAGGTCCGAATCCGCGCAAACGGCAGCGCAATCTGTCGATTGCGCTGCCGGCATCGCTCTGCCGGACGCATAGATTGCGTCAGTGGGCTTTGTCCCTGCAAACCGCGTGACGTCAATGGCGCTACAGTCGTTCATTTCGGCGGAGGACGTGACCGATGACGAAAGCTATTCCGATAAGCAGAAGGACTACCCCTGCGAACCCGGACCAAAACGAGCCATAGCGGTAGCCGGACGCTACGACGAGGAACCCGATAATGATACTCGCGAAGCCAATCAGCTTCATTCTCATCACGTTGAGGTTACCATATCCAGCCATCTATCTTCCCCACTTTTAGTAGACGCGAGTGGAATGAAAGAAATAAATCTGAAGCCACGGAAACGGTTCGGGCTTACTGATGTGATCGAAGAACGTCGCATAGCTGATCCTGATGCTCTTCGGCAGTCTCATGACATCGAGTGCCCCGGCGGCCAAACACCCTTGCTTCGGTCGCCCAACTGATACCGCAACGACCAAGGCCTGGCTCTAACAGAACGAACCGGGTGGTCTTAACGGCACCGTGCGATGATAAATGTGCCATCGGGTTGCCTGTATCGGCAGTTTCCACGGTTTTCGGGCGAGGTTGTCGCTGTTCCGACCGCACCACCGACCAGTGCGCCACCGGCTGCACCGACGAGTGTGCTTGTTGTGTTCCCGCCAATGACCTGGCCGGCGACGGCACCTGTTCCGGCGCCGATGAGAGCGCCGCTGAGGCCGCGCTGGTTCTGTTGCTGGCTAGCGCAGCCGACAGCTATCGCGGCCACAGTCGCAAATATGAGAGGGAGTACCGTGCTTCGAATCATCGCATTTCTCCTTGGCGAGAGTGGCCAATGTTTGCAACATCGAGCTTTAAGTCGGGGAGGGCGACAGTCACCGCCGCCTCCGTTTTCAATCCAGGCACGGCGCCTCCAGCCATGCCGGCACGAGCGAGAGTATATCTTCTGCTATGCCCCGCGATCGCGTCAGGCGAAAATGTAAGACTAGGACGTCTGCGAGGAGGCGGACGCTGAGAAATTCTGTGTATCTCTCGTCCTCGATATGCGCGCTTGTTGAAAGCCTATGTCAGAATCTATGGCGTTACATATTGCCGTCAGTAGCGTGCGGGAGTAAGCGAAAAATAGCGCGTAATACTCAGAGTTTCCAGAGGAAATATTTTGGTTGGTCCGAGAGAGGTTATTTTTCAAGCGGGAGAAAAACATAAAAATGTGTGGAATCCTGTACTTAAATTCTCTCCTCTTTGTAGAGAATACACGTGCGCGACACACGAAGGGCTTAGTGTCAGTTCTTCGCTTCTTCGAAATGATCAACGAGAATGTGCAGGAAGTACCGGCGACGAGCTATGATCCGGAACTGGCCGGGCAACTGGTGGCGATCGGCATCGTGCAAGGGTAAGCCTTTGCAACCCAAAGGGCGAATCAAGAAAATCCTGACGGAAGCGGCGGCAGTGTCATGCGGATAACCAATGTCGGGTCGCAGTATCTGTGCCGCTTCGTAGGTGCTGACGGTAACCCGTATGATGGCGCCAAGACCTAGCCCTCCAGGATGCTCGCGATCCGAACCAGATCTGCAACTGAGGATGCGTGCATTTTCCGCATCATGTGGCCACGGTGAAGCTTCACTGTGGCCTCAGCGAGTTGAACCTCAGCGGCGATCTGCTTATTCAGTCTTCCAGCGACAACCAAAGTCATGATCTGCCGCTCGCGCTCAGTGAGTTTGGAATACCTCAGGCGCACTGCTGCCGTTTGATTTGCCTCTTCCCGTCGGGCGCTATCACTTGCCAAAGCGCGGTTCACGGCTTCGAGCAGGTCCTGTTCGCGTACCGGCTTGGTAAGGACATCGATTGCTCCAGCCTTCATGGCGCGGACCGCCATCGCCACATCGACATGAGCACTGATCAGCACCACAGACCTGGGGTGTCGGCTTTTCGCGATCGCCTCTTGAAACTCCAGGCCGCTTTGGCCTGGAAGACGAATATCCAAAACGATGCAGCCGGCACGGTCCGGATCATCCGCAGCAAGAAACTCTGCGACAGAACCATGGGTTTCGGCCGTCAATCCGACAGATTCAAAAAGCCCTCTCAAAGCGTCACGCACACTTGCGTCGTCATCGATGACAATGACTGTCGGCCGACCTCTCTTGCGTTCATCGATCATGGACGGCTGCGCCCCCCGCCTTTGGCAAGGTGAAAGCGAACAGACCTCCTCCCGCATTCTCCGACGCTGAAGCCGAAATCCGGCCACCATGCGCTTCAACGATGGAGCGGCAGATCGAAAGTCCCATTCCGATGCCGTCGGCTTTCGTGCTGTAGAACGCTTCGAAAACCCGATCCAGCGCCTCGAGCGGCACCCCGGGACCTGTGTCCGAAACAGTCACGTTCGCAAAATGCTCATCTGCGGTGCATTGGATATTGATGCGTCTTGCCCCTGATGAAACCATCATCGCTTCGGCGCTGTTCATGACCAGGTTTAAAACAACCTGTTGCAGTTGTGTTCGGTCTCCAAGGACTTCGATTGGCATTTCCGCCATATCGAGAGCGATCTCTATACCGCGCCTCTGAAGTTCGCCTCTCAACAAATCGAGGACTTCTCGCACTGCAGGCTTGAAGTCGGTTTGCTCGATTTTTGCAGGCAGTTTCTGAGCCATTGCCCGGATTGTGGTGATGATGTCGCCCGCGCGGTGCCCGTCGTTGACGATTCTTTCGGCGGCAAGCCGAGCCTGTTCCAGATCAGTGTGCCCAGGCTGTAACCAGCGAAGACAAGTACCAGCATTCGTAACGATTGCCATGAGCGGCTGGTTGACTTCATGGGCGATCGAAACGGCAAGCTCCCCTGTGGCCGTCATCCGCGTCACATGTGCGAGGTCACTCTGGCTCTGTCGCAGGGACTCTTCCGCTCGTTTGCGATCCTCGATATCAACAACGACGCCGTACCATCTCACAACATTTCCGTCTGCATCCAGCAACGGGCTTTGTCGAAGGTTGAACCATCGATATTCTCCATCAGCGCGCCTGATGCGGGCGTCTACCGGACGGCTTTTCTTCGAGGCAACGATCTCGTCCCAAGCCATACGCATCGGCTCGACGTCATCGGGATGAAACATGCGATAGAAACCGAAACCGACGAGCTCTTCAAAAGGCAGACCGACATAATCGATCAGGTTGCGGTTGAAATATTCAAGCCGGCCATCCGAAGTGCATGACCAGGCCATGGCCGGGATGGTGTTGATGATAAGGCTGAGCTTGCGTTCGCTTTCCCTGAGGGCAGCTTCGCTGTCCCGCAGTGCAATCTCCGCGCGTAGCAGGTCTTCGATATCGATGTTGCAGCCAAACCAACGCACGACCCCGTTGGCATCGACCAGTTTGCGGCCCGCGAAATAGAACCAGCGGTAGTTGCCGTCGGCTCCGCGGATCCGTCCCTTCAGAACGGTGTGGTCGGAATGCTCAAGGTCTCTCTTCCAGATGTCCACCATGCCTGGGATATCGTCAGGATGATACAGGTCCAGAAAGCCCCATTCGAGGATTTGATCTGCGGGGCGCCCTGCATAGTCCAACCAGCTTTTATTGACAAAATCAGCGCTGCCGTCCGGTCGCGCCGACCACACGAGAACAGGTAGCGAATTGATGATCAGGCTGAGATTTTCTTCACTGGCCGCAAGTGCCGTCTTCGTTTCCTTCAGCGCGTTTTCGGCCTGCTTGCGGTCTTCGATATCGAGGACGACGCCATACCATCTCGTAACATTTCCTTCAGCATCCAGCCGCGGTTTCTGCCGAAGCGTGCACCAGCGATACTGACCATCTGCGCGCATGAGCCTGCCCACGACCTCTCTTGCATTCTTCGAGGCCATAATGGCATGCCATTCCGAAGCAAGATGTGCCGTGTCGTCCGGGTGAAACAGCTTGTAGAAGCCCTCTCCCGATATTTCTTCAAGCGGCGCGCCGATAAATTCGAGGAAATGCTGGTTGGCGAAATCCAGCATGCCTTCCGACGTTGCTGACCAGACCATCGCGGGGATCAAATCGATAATGGGATCGGTTTCCGGCTCTCGTTCCACAACCCTCTCCGTTCAGAATTTGAGACGTTCCGGTGCCCAAAAGCTCCGACACCACGTCAGGAAATGCCGAAAGGTAGTCGACCGTCCGCCGGAAATCGTTACGGGATTTCGGCGGGTTACGTAAGGAAAAATTGATAGACGAAGGTCGATTGCGGCAATGCCATCGTCTAGTGGCGCGTGACCTAGATCGCAATTGAGAGCGATACAAAACGCGCTTACTTCTATCCCTCGAGGTGTTTGATGAACGCCGGCGATGGCGAGACCGCCGGCGCATTCACACCGAACATCTACGTGCATCGAATTCCACACCACTGCCATTTCCCGACCTGAGGCAACAGCCTCCGGCGACGTTGTCTGTTACGCGGCGCTTGCCGGCCCTGAACGGCCAAGGCTGCCCGCATTCAAAACCAACTTTCGTTCCATCTTGACTTAGGGGGAGACCATCATGCGTAGCTTGATTATGTGCCTGATGCTGGCGACCGCCAGCATGACAGCCGCGACCGCGGTATCCGCGTTTCCTGCACAGGCCACGACAGAGGTCCAAAAGGCTCCGGTTCCCGTCTACTATCGGAGCGCGAAGATCGAAGGCCTCGATATCTTCTACCGGGAAGCCGGTCCGGCTGATGCTCCGGTCGTGCTGCTGCTCCACGGTTTTCCGACGTCCTCCCACATGTTCCGGGATCTGATCCCGCTCCTTGCGGACCGCTACCATGTCATCGCGCCGGACTATCCGGGTTACGGACAAAGTGCATCTCCCGATCGCAGCACGTATTCCTATACGTTTGCTGCAGCCGCCGACATCGTCGACAAGCTGATGGCCCATCTCGCCGTCAAGAGCTACGCCATGTACGTGATGGATTACGGCGCGCCGGTCGGCTACCGGCTGGCGTTGAAACATCCGGAACGCGTTAGCGGCCTGATCATCCAGAACGGTAACGCGTATGAAGAAGGGCTGAAGGAATTCTGGGATCCGATCAAGACCTACTGGTCCGATGGATCGGCAAAGAGCCGCGAGGCGCTCTCTGGCCTGCTTACGCTCGAAACCACCAAGTTCCAGTACACCGACGGCATGGAAGACGTGTCGCGCATCAGCCCGGACAACTGGGTTCACGACCAGGCTCTGCTTGACCGGGCGGGGAACAAGGACATCCAGCTTGATATGCTGTATGACTATCGCACCAACCTGCCGCTTTATCCTGACTTCCAGAGCTTTTTCCGTGAGCGCAAACCACCTACGCTGATCGTCTGGGGCAAGAACGACTATATCTTTCCCGAGGCCGGCGCTCATCCTTATCTCAAGGATCTTCCGGATGCCGAGATTCATATCTTGAACTCGGGTCATTTCCTGCTTGAGGAAAAGCTGGATGTCGCGGCTCCGCTCATCAACGATTTTCTTGATCGCAATGTCGCAAAGAACTGATCATCATGCACGGCCGCCGGCGGTGTGACCGAGGCTCCTCCAAGCCGAGGTCGCACAGCTGAAGAGCGGGTCCTGAATTGCAGAGTTTGGAGATCACCCATGCCGTATCATTTTTTGGAAGTTGCGATCACTCCGAATGTGCGGCTGGCCCAGGCTGAAATGGGTGCTGATCAGATCTGGTTGGGTGATCAAAATCGCGAGTCCGATCGTTTCACTGAAAGCGAGCTTGGTTTCATTGCGGCGCGCGACAGTTTCTATATCGCCTCTGTGTCGGAGACCGGCTGGCCCTATGTCCAGCATCGCGGCGGGCCGCCGGGTTTCCTGAAGGCGGTTGACAACAAGACGCTGGCTTTCGCCGATTACAGAGGCAACCGCCAATACATCAGCACCGGTAATTTTGTAGCAAACGACCGGGCGTGTCTCTTTCTGGTCGACTATCCGCGGCGCGCTCGATTAAAGATCTATATGCATGTCGAGAAGCTGGCGCTCGATGCCGATCCGGCGCTGACAGACCTTGTTTTCGATGCGGGTTACCGGGCGAAGGCCGAACGGATTTTGCTCCTGCGGCTGCAAGCCTTCGACTGGAATTGCCCTCAACATATCACTCCCCGCTACACCGAACGTGAGGTGGAGAAAGCTGTGACCCCGTTGCGCGAGCGATTGGCTCAACTGGAATCGGAAAATACAGAGCTGCGTGCCCGGCTCTCGTCCTTGGGAGCGAAATAATGGACGCCACAAGACCGCCCTTGCCTCCGTTTTCAGCGGCTTCCGCGACAGAAAAGGTTCGGCTTGCCGAGGATGGCTGGAATAGTCGGAACCCCGAAAAGGTAGCACTGGCCTATAGCGAGGAAAGCCAGTGGCGCAACCGCTCGGAATTTGTAAGCGGCCGCAAAGCGATCGTTGGCTTCCTGACCCGGAAATGGCAACGCGAGCTCGAGTATCGACTGATCAAGGAGCTTTGGTCCTTTACCGGTAATCGCATCGCGGTTCGCTTTGCCTATGAATGGCACGACGATAGCAGCAACTGGTTTCGCTCGTACGGGAACGAGAATTGGGAGTTTGGGGCGGATGGCCTCATGCAGAAACGGTTCGCCAGCATCAACGATTTGCCGATTCTTGCTGCGGATCGATGCTTCCACTGGCCGCTTGGGCGCCGACCGGATGAACATCCCGGCCTTAGCGATTTTGGCTTCTGAAGGGCGGATAAAATCAGGCCTTTAACCTATGGCCGCATGAATATTGCTATCTGGGGCCACAGGTGTTCATTCTTTCTTCCTGCCGGAGGAGCGTCCTGCAGACGGAATCTGCCGAATGCCGAGATTCGTTTTCTCGACAAAGGGCATCTTGAAATACGCGTGCCTCCGAATTCGCCGCTGCGATCGTGCATTTCCTTGCCTAGCTGCCGTTGCAGTTATTCGAGTGGCTTGCCGCTACGAGCAAAAAAGGTGCTCGGCAAACAGTATGCTTCGTCGTTTGTCACCCCAGCCTTGGCGGAAATCCCTCAGCCCGCAAGTCCTCTCCGACCGCGTCTTCCAGCAGCTTGACGATCTGCGTCGACGGGGCAGCAGCCCCATAGGCTTCCTTTCCCTTGATAAATATTTCATTGGTAAGATTGGCGAGTTCCAACGGAACGTCGAAAGTGCGGCCGAGGTTCATGGCAAATCCGAGATCCTTCAAAGCAAGGTCCATAGTAAAGCCGATGTCGTAGCTGCCGTTGAGAATGAGCTGGCCTTCTGTCTCGTGAACGAAGCTGTTGCCGGAACTTGCCTTGATCGCTTGCCAGGCCTGCGCCAGATCGAGCCCACCGCGTTTGGCGAGCATAAGCGCCTCGCCGTCGGCGACGAGGTGGATGAATGCCAGCATGTTGGTTATGACTTTGATTATCGCCGCATTGCCGAGTGGGCCCATATAGAAGATCTTTTCTCCCATCGCCTGCAGAGCGGGAAGATGTTGGTTGAAGAGATCCTTTTCGCCGCCGGCGAGCATGGTGATCTTGCCTTGCGCGGCAAGATGGACACCGCCGGTGACGGGCAGCTCCATGGTAGCGACGCCCTTCGCTGCAGCGTGCGAAGCGAGCCGAAGAATCTCCTCGCTGCCGACCGTGGACATCTCGATCCAGGTCAGCCCTGGGCGCGCTGTCTCAAGGATCTGGCCGAGAACCGCCTGCGAAACCTGCGGGGATGGTAGACATGTCAGGACGGCGTCACATTGCCGAGAAAGCGCGCCGGCGGAATCGGACCATGTCGCGCCTGCCTGGATCAGCCTTTCGGCTGTTGTGGGATCCCTGTCGTGGACGACGACCTCGAAGCCCGAGCGCCGGAGGCTGGCCGCCAGATGTCCGCCGAGGTTTCCGAGCCCGACGAAACCATAGCGCATTGCATGTCCTTTCGCCTTGTAGGCAACCGATCACGGTGCGAGCGGTTGGGTGACGAGTTTCGTCCTTCTCCTCCAGCAGAACCCTATGTCGCCGAAGGCAAAGTTGCCTCAAGGACACCGGTCATGCCGGCGCAACGCGGGTCCGAATGCTGCTGGCATTGTCGGGTCCGCTGTTTCAATGGAAAGAGAGTTCCGCCGTGAGGCGGAACTCCTAAAGCGGAGCTTACCACCAATGCGCGATGTGACGCAAAGCGCGACGCAGTTCGCATGAGCCAACCAAATTGCGTGGGAGGGAACGCGTCGTGCTATTGCGTCTAACGGCGCTTTCAGACCTGAGCCTGCCCGCCATCGGCGAAAAGTTCAGCGCCATTGACGAAGCTTGCATCGTCAGAAGCGAGGAACAGCGCGGCCTTGGCGATTTCTTCCGGCTCGCCGACGCGGCCAAGTGGAATGCGCGATGCGAGGTAGTCGAGGAGGCCTTGCTGTTGAGCCTTGTCGTCGCCCGCCAGTTCGACCAGGCCGGGCGTCCGGGTGGCTCCGGGCGAGATGACATTGACGCGAATGCCTGTCTCCTTCAGATCCAGCGCCCAGGAGCGGGCAAGGTTGCGCACCGCAGCCTTCGAGGCCGAGTAGACGGAAAAGGCGGCAGTGCCTTCGGTGCCGGCGGTCGAGCCGGTCAGCACCACGGATGCGCCCTTACCAAGCAGCGGCAGCGCCTTCTGAACGGTGAAGATCACAGCTTTCACGTTACGGCCGAACGTGTCGTCGACCTGTTCTTCCGTGATTTGGCCGAGTGGCAGCATCGTGCCGCCGCCGGCGTTGACGAAGAGCACGTCGAGACGACCCTGCTCGTCCTTCACCTGGGCGAAGAGCCTGTCGAGGTCATCGTTTTTGCTGGAGTCTGCCTGGACGCCAATAACTCCGTGGCCGATTTCGGCGACGGCCTCGTCGAGCACATCCTTGCGACGGCCGGTGACATAGACTCTGGCACCTTCGGCGGCGAATAGCTTTGCAGTTGCAAGGCCGATACCGCTGGTGGCTCCGGTCACGATTGCGATTTTGTTTGAAAGTCTGTTGCTCATGGCAGTCTCCTGTTTTTTGGGCGCGCACAAGGGCTCAGCCCTTGCGCGCTTGGGCTGCGATCATGTCGAAAGCTGTTCGGTGTAGGCGGCAGTTGGCTTTTGGTAGACCGCCTCGTCGCCGTCTGATGGGAAAAAGTTAGCCCGTCAGCGGCCGGGGGAGAAGTTGCCCGGGATGGAGACATTATCCATCAGGATGGATGATGGAACGCCGCTGTCGTCCTGTCGGCGCGCGTCAAAGGCTGCGAAGAGCTGTACCGCCCATTCCGTGAACGCCCGCAGTCTTGGGTTCTCGAACCGGTCCGGCGGGTAGACAAGATGCAGAACGTGATTTTCCGGCTTCCAATCCGGCAGCATCTCAACGAGCGTCCCATCGCCGAAGTGCTGTCTGGCCAAGAAGCCGAAACTCTGCCCGATCCCCAGCCCGGACAAGAGCGCTGTCAGGTGTGCCGTACTCTCGTTCACCGCGATGCCGCCGGATGGGCTGATCTCCAGTCGCTCAGCACCGCGAGCGAACCGGAGCGGAAAACGTTTGCCGGACGTGGCCGAGAAGTAGCTGACGACCTGATGACCGGCGACGTCGTCCGGATGCCGCGGCGCCTCTCGTCCGTCCAGATAGGAAGGCGCAGCGCAGACGACGTAATCGAGTTCGCACAGGCGTCGTGCCTTGAGCGACGAGTCTGCCAGCGCCCCGCCGCGGATCACGCAGTCTATACCTTCGCCGATCAAGTCGGTCGCACGATCGCTGACACCGAGAAGCAGTTCGATGTCGGGGTATCCGCGCCGAAAATCATCGAGTGCCGGAATGAGAATTCTGTTGGCAAGAACGGAGCCGATATCGACGCGCAGCCGGCCCTTTGGCGTGCTGCGCGAGCCTTTAACCGTTCCATCCATGTCGTCGAGATCGGCGAGCAACCGCAACGCTCGTTCGTGATAGGCAATGCCTTCCTTGGTCATCGCTACCGATCGCGTCGTCCGCTCGACCAGCTTGGTGCCGAGATGAGCCTCGAGATCCTGCACCATCTTGCTGACAGAGGACCGCGGCAGGTTCATCGAATCTGCCGCCTTGGCGAAAGATCCCGCTTCGGCAACGCGGACGAATGTGCGTATGGCAAGGAGTTGATCCAACGGGAGCCTGCTTGACTTTGTGTTGACCACGACGCTCAAGACGTCGACGAGACCAATATAGACAACTGTGGACCATTCACACGTGCCTGGTCATCCGACGCAGCAAGGTATCACCCGCCACTTCGAATGACGCGCGTTGAGCAAAGTTGAATTGCCATCCACCACGAGCCACAGCCCGTTTTCCAGGGGGCGAACCGAGAGCGGTTTTCGTTTCGCCTTGCCGTTTGCCGCCACAAGCATATGGCGGTTGGCATTGATGATGCCGCGTTCGCGCGCACGCGCGTTGACGAGGTGCTCGATCGGAATCATGACGTGTGGTTCGCCAAGGTCGAAATAGAGCGCAGGATCATCCGGTAGCCGCGAGAGCAGCGTAGCGAGTTCCCGGTTCAATTCAATCTCCGCAATTGCGCCGTTCGGTCCAAGAGTAAGGTATCTCGGCGACATTCCTTCAGCTTCCATGCGGTACCTCTGGCAGATCTCTGATGCGGGGCGCTGGTCACGGGATCTCTCGCGCCGGAAAGAAAAGCCCCGCCGGCGGGCGGGGCGAGTGTCGCGCCCATATGGCTTACTGGGCGCGGGGAGGATGGCAGTCCAACAGAAACTACTCATGTACGCTAAGGGTATAGCTGAGGGGAGGGAAGGTCTGTTTTCCTGAATCCGGTACGCCCATGCATAAAAACCCGGCCGCTTGCGTTTCAGCGTGAACCGCGCGGCCGGCGTCTGCCGTAGATCCACATATAGCCGCCGGCGACGGCGTCAGACGCCAACGCATATCTAATCACGTACAGGCGTGAACCAACACTGTACATTCGGGAGCTTTGTGAGATCGCGGGTGACGAAGTGCGTTTCTGCGCCCATAAACGCGGCGCTGATCGCCCGCTGCTTGCTGCCGATCCGCAGGAAAAGCGCCATGGCCATCAAAGCGAGAACGGCAAACCAGGCAAGGCTCGGCTCTCCCCAGAGGCTCGCATCCCGCGCGATTTTTTGATGTCGGCGCGAGCGCACCAGATTTTGGCAGAGAAGGGTTTTCGTCCGGGGAGGTAGTGTTTTGAAGGCGTGCGCAATGGCTGTGTCGTTCGGAGAACGAGCGAGCTAAGTTAGAAGCGGCCTGAATTTCATCGTCTCCGGTTGCTGCACGCCGAGACGCGACAGCACGGTCGGTGCAAGTTGCAGCTGGTTCAGGAGCGTGTCGGCCGAAGGGCCGTCGCCACCTCCGAACCAATAGAATGCGAAGTCCTGCATTTCCTCATGCGCTCCGCCGTGATGTCCGCGGTCGGTCTGGCCGTGGTCGGCCGTGACGATCACCTCGTAGCCGCTTTTGCGCCAGCGCGGCAGGAAGGCCGCAAGTTGGGCGTCGATTGTGAAGCAGGCCTGGTCCATCTGCGAGCAATCGTGGCCGAAGCGGTGCCCCATACTGTCGAGCGTGCAGGTGTGCAGAATGCCGTAGTCGATCGCATGGCGCTCGGTCAGCATGGTCAGCGTCGCGAAGAGGTCGAGATCGCTGGGTGTCATCTGGTTCTGGTGATTGTAGCCCGCCATCGTGTGGAAGCGGCCATGATGGATGGGCCCTTCCGCATCGTCATATTCGATGTCTCGCACCATGTCGAAAGGCGCGCGCTGAAAGAAAATCGACCAGAAGGAATGGGTGACGGCGCCCGTCTTGCCGCCAGCCCTGGCCACCTCCGAGAAAATGTCGGGCTGCTGGACGCGAAACAGCGTCTCGTTCGAGAGAACGCCATGGACCTGTGGCGGCACGCCAGTGTGGATCGAAGCGTAGCAGGCGGCGGAGGTTGATGGCAGCACCGAGCGCATTTTCCATACGCGCGCCTCGCCGGCTTCGACCCAGCCTTCCAGATTTCCCATGAGCCGGCGCGCATTGCGCCAGGGCTGGCCATCCAGGATGACCAGCAGCAGTTTGTTGCGAAGCGGCATTTCTGTATCCTTGGCGTGCCTTGATCCTTGGCTTGGCGCGGCGCGTGGTCCGGGCTTTCGATCAGGCCGTGAGCCAGCAGCGTAGCGGCGCGTCGCCGTTCATCAGCTCGCCGGCAGGGTTGTCCACCCAGCCCTCGATCCGGTCGCCGACACCGTCGATGAAGTCGTTAAACATCGGCGCGATCAGGCCGCCTTCGTCGCGCATCATTTCCGACATGTCGCGATACATTGCCCGCCGTTTCGCCTCATCGAGTTCCGCGCGTGCGGCGACGACCAACTTGTCGAAAGCCTCGTTCCTGAACCGCGTGTCGTTCCAGTCCGCCGACGAGATGTAGCCGGTGGAGTACATCTGGTCCTGCGTCGGCCGCCCGCCCCAGTAGGACGTTGCGAAGGGCTGGACATTCCAGACATTCGACCAGTAGCCGTCGCCGGGCTCGCGCTTCACTTCGATATCGATGCCGGCCTTCCTTGCGCTTTCCTGATAAAGGACCGCCGCATCGACGGCGCCTGGAAACGCCACTTCCGACGTGCGCAGCGCGATGCCGCCGTCGTGACCGGACTTCTTGAAGTGGAAGGCGGCCTTGTCGGGGTCGTAGGTCCGCTGCTCGATTTCCTCGTAAAGCGGATAGGCCTTGTTGATCGGTGTATCGTTGCCGAGCGAGCCGTAGCCGTGCAGGATACGCGCAATCATCGTCTCGCGGTCCATCGCGTATTTCAGCGCAAGGCGCAGATCCCTGTTGTTGAACGGGGCGGTGTCGCAAAACATGTTGAAGGGGTAAAAGCCGCGGCCGGACACGTTGCGGATCTTTACCCGCGGCATGTTCTTGAGCAGCGCAACGGTTTTCGGCTCGATCCTGTTGATCATATGCACCCGGCCGCTCTGCAGGGCGGCGATGCGCGCCGTCGCGTCATTGATGACGACAACCTCCACCTGCTCGGCAAAGCCGACGGTTTCGCTGGCCCAATAGCCCTCAAAACGGGCAGCGTTGTAGCGCACGCCCGGCTCCCGGTCGGCCAGCTTGTAAGGGCCGGTGCCGATGGCCGCCTCGGGATTGTCGTTGCCGCCATTGGGCTGGATCACCAGATGATAGTCGATCATCAGGAACGGCATGTCGGCGTTGGCTTCCGTGAGCGTGAAGACGACCGTGTCTCCGTCCGCCTTGATTGTCTCGATGCCCTTGAGGATACCGAGCGCGCCTGACTTTGCGCTTTCATCCGAATGGCGCTCGATGGTCGCAACCACGTCGTCGGGCGTCAGCGTCTTGTCGTTGTGGAACCGCACGCCCTTGCGAATCTTGAAGGTCCAGGTCTTGGCGTCCGGCGAGGCGCTCCATTCTTCGGCAAGAACCGGAATTGGCGAACCGTCGGGCGCGAGCCAGACGAGGGTCTCGCCCCACAGATGATTGATCATCGCCGCGACCTGATTGGTCGCAAGGCCGGGGTCGAGGCTGTCGGTCGACGCGCCGCCCTGCATGCCGATCTTGATCGTTCCGCCGCGCACCGGCCCTTCTGCTCTTACGGCTGTCGAGAGCAGGGATCCGGCCGCAGCGACGCCGACGCCGAACGCGGCACTGCGCCCGAGAAAGGCACGGCGCGACATCCGGCCCATGGCAACGAGGCCGGAGAGATACTTGAGTTCATCCATCGATCGTCCCCCGATACAGCCGAATTGGTCCGGCGCGCGCTTCGATTGGCGGCGCCTTTGCTTGATCCGGGTGGATATTAATCGCCAAGAGTGCTGTATACATGGCCAGAAATCTTAAAAATGACCAGTCCACTTGGTGTGGCGGAGACAAACCGCATCTGGACACAGCGCATGGAGGCGCAACATCGCCCGCACGATCGACGGTTCCAACCTGGATGGATTGATACTCGACGCCGAAGGCGCGCGGCCCCTCTACCAGCAGCTCTATGAGGGGGTGCGCGAAATGATCCTGTCGGGCGCGCTTCCAGGCGGCATGCGCATTCCATCGTCGCGCGTCCTCTCGGAAAGCCTCGGCATTTCCCGTTTCACGGTGGTGACCGCGCTCGACCAGCTTATTGCGGAAGGCTATCTGAAATCCGCGCACGGCAGCGGTACCTATGTGGAAACGGTTCCCCGGCGCCAAGCTGGCAAGCCCGGCGAAGCTGGCGAAAGCGATGCTGGCGTCCCGGATCGGTTCGAAAAGCTGCTTTCGAAGCGCGGGCAGGCGCTCACATGGCGCACCTCCCTAACCCTCAACGACGGGTCGCAGCTTCTGCACATGGCGACGCCTGATCATCGGCTGTTTCCGGTGCAGATCTGGTCGCAGTTGACGAAGGAGGTTTACGCTGAAGGCGACTTCCGCATCGTCAATTATCGCGAGATCCTGCGTCCCTCCCTTCTCGAAGAGCAGATCGCCAGGCACATCGCCGTCAGCCGCGGCATCCGCTGCGAGCCGGAGGAGGTGGTCACCACGCTCGGGGCGCACCATGCCGTCACGCTCCTCGCCGAATTGCTGCTCGATCCCGGCGACACCGTGGCCTTCGAGGAACCCGGGATGGCGGCAATCCGCTCGATATTCCTGTCGTCTGGCTGCAAGATCGAGCCCATGCATGTCGATGCGTCGGGGCCTGATCCGCATACGGTCGCCAGCCGCGACGTCAAGCTCGCCTTCGTCACCGCCGCAAAGCAACAGCCGATGACGGTTGCGATGCCGATGAAGCGAAAGCTGGAAGTGCTGCATTGGGCGGCCGACCGCGGGACCCTGATCATCGAGGACGATCTGGGCAGCGAGTTTCGCTATCGGGGAGGTCCTATTCCGCCGCTGAAAGCGCTCGATCAGGCCGGGCAGGTCATCTATGTCGGTGCCTTCAGCATGACGCTGCTGCAGTCTCTGCGCGTCGGCTACATGATCATGCCGCGGGCGCTTGCGGAAAAATGCCGTCGGCTGATCCAGGTTCGCTACAGGGCATTGCCGCAGTTCACCGAACAGGTCGTCGGCCGCCTGATCGAAGACGGCCACTACGTGCGCCATCTTCACCGGATGCGCCGAATCTACGCCAGGCGCCAGGACCGCCTCCTGCAGATCCTGCGGTCCGACTTTGCCGACATTTTCGAGCCGCCCGAGTTCGCGTCGGGGTTCTACAACCTCTGTTACTACAGGGATCAGACTGTTGACGAAGACGCGGCGCTCACCCGCTGTCGCCATGCGAATCTCGGTGTTGAGCAACTGTCCTATTATCATGCCAACCGGAGGTCGCCACGAAAGGCGCTGCTCGTCGGCTTTGCTGCATCGACGGAAGCGGAAATTGAACTCGGCGCGAAACTGCTGAGACGCTGCCTGCTGCCGACATGACGGCTTGTCGCGACACGGCCTCGGAGCGTGCGTTGGATGTACGCCGACCGAAGCCCGCTCCAAGGGCGGAGCAGGCTGGGGTGTCGCGACTTAACCTCTGGCCTCTTGAAGCCTTGCTATGTCTTCGCGCAGGAACGGCACCCGGTCCCTGTCGATCGGTTCCTGGTAGGTGCGGGCATATTGGTGGCCCGCGTAGACGGCGGCGGCAATCAGGCCAGGTGCCAGACAGTCGCCCAGCCGCACAACGCTCTTGATCCCGGCGTCGGCCCACTCCGCTTCGCGTGCCTTCAGGTCACGCCACAAGGTCTCGTCAGGCAGCCTGGCGGTGACGGGCACGAGCGTGCCACAGTCGATCCGCCGGGATTTTCCGCCATAGACGCAGGCGAGTTCGAGCTGGTCCTTCGTGCGGCCCGAGAGGCCCATGGCCGGGATGATTTCGACCCCGAGATCGATCAGGCGCCGCTGCACGCGACCCTGTTCCAGCGTGTTCTTGCTCCAGGGCGAGACCTGCGGTTCGGGCGTCACAAAGATCACCTCCCGTCCAGCCTTGGCGAGCAGTTCGGCAAGCACGCTGCCCAGATAGAAGCTGTCGTCATCGAAGACCACGACGGGGCCGCCGCCGGCAACGGCCGAGGCGCCGTCGGCAAGAAGCGCGTCGGGGGAAACGAGAGCCCCTTCCGTCAGGAACGCTAGGGGTTGCCGGTGGGTGCGGCCGACGCCGTCCGATCGCCACGTCGCTCCGGTTGCGATCGCAACGTGGGGAATGCCGTATTGCAGGGCGTCGTCGGCGCTGAGCGGACTGTGCAGGTAGAGCTCGGCATTGACCTGCGTGCTCAGTTGCCCAACACGCCAGTCGCGAACGCGGCCCCACGTCGCAAGTCCCGGCAGGCGGCATTCGCGCGCAACCCGTCCGCCCCATTCGCCGCTGCCTTCCGCCAGCACCACATCGGCGCCCCGCTGCGCAAGCGCGCGCGCCGCTTCAAGACCCGCCGGACCACCGCCGATGATCAGCGCCGGCTCGGGCGACGGCAGCGACGTGATGATCTCCGGGTGCCAGCCCTTGCGCCATTCCTCGCCGATGGTCGGGTTCTGCGTGCAGCGCATTGGCACGTTGGTGTTGTCGCCCGACGCGCAGATGTTGCAGCCGATGCATTCGCGGATGTCGTCGATGCGGCCTTCCTCGATCTTCTTCGGCAGGTAGGGATCGGCGATCGAAGGGCGTGCCGCACCGATGAAGTCGAGGATGCCCTGGCGGACCACACGCACCATGCTGTCGGGCGACGTGTAGCGCCCGACGCCGACCACCGGCTTGGTGGTGACGGATTTGACGAAGCGGATATAGGGTTCCTGATAGCCTTCCTCGGAGAAGCGGGCCGTCTGGCTGTCGTTGGACCAGTCGGAGAGGTTGACGTCCCAGAGGTCCGGAAGCTCGGCGAGAGCCGCTATGATGTCCTTGCCTTCTCCTTCGCTGGTGATGCCGGACGGGCCCATCAGTTCGTCGACGGCGAGCCGCACGGCAAGCGCACAGGTGTCGCCGATCGCGTCTCGGGTATCGTCCAGGATTTCGCGAAACAGTCGCAGCCGGTTCTCGAAGGAGCCGCCATACTCGTCGCTGCGGTCGTTGTGGCGGCGCGAGAGAAAGTGCTGCAGCACGCTCATGTCGTGTCCGGCATAGAGGTAGACGATGTCGAATCCGGCCTTCTTGGCGCGCAGGGCGGCGTTGCGATACCAGCGGCGCATGTCGGCGATATCTGTCTTGTCCATGGCGCGGGCCTGAACCGGATCGAGGCTGTCGCTGACGGCATGCGACGGGGCAAGCGGGATCATCCGGGTGAAGCGGTTGGCGACATGCAGGCCGTTGTGAACGAGCTGGATGGCAGCGAGACTGCCATGGTGGTGAATGCGGTCGGTGACGGCTGAGAGTGCCGGAAGATCGCCTTCATCCCAAAGACGCGCCTCGTTGGCCGGCGTCAGGTCCGAGGTCGGATGGATCTCCGCCTCCTGGGTTGAGACGACAGCCCAGCCGCCCTCTGCCTTCATCCCGCGCAGGTGCGCCTCGGCGTTCGGATAACGGTAACCCATGCCGGAACAGTGCGGCACCTGGTAGAAGCGGTTGCGCGCCGTGACCGGGCCGATCTTGACGGGTTCGAAGAGAATATCGAAGCGGGGATCTCGGGACATTATTGCTACCATAAATAGAAAAAGATTTGCGGAGGCCTGCGCCGTCAGGCTGTGAAGGCATCAGGATAACCAGCCGCGGTGAGCATGCAAGATCATTGTTATACAAACGTATAATTTTAGCCATGGCAAATTGTTTTGAGGTCATTTCGTTTCCTCATGATCCCGCGATCCTGTGTCCGGGCCGGTCGCGAAGAAGGAGAGAATGCGCGAGATAAATCGTTATAAAACAGTGCGTTATACGATCGGTTCGCCGTCTCTTTCCGGAGCATTCGCATGGCAAGATGCGGCCTGAAGAATGGGATTAAAATCCAATATTATGTAATTATATCAATACTATAATTGAATAGTTATAAGGTCGTATAATTTCTCTTGCGCCGATTTTCGCTTTGTGCGTAACTTGAGGACATACAAAAATACCGTTTGGGCCGGTTGAGCCGAACGGATGGGGCCCGAACATGTCGCGGTGAATTCCACCTGCGGCTGTGGGTCTTCACATTCGAAATTTGCCTTTGATGGTCGCTGCTGGAGATTTCAACCTCCCGCAGGGAAGGAGCTATGTCATGAGCCAGGTGCAAAGCCTGCCCGTTTGGTCGATTGCGTCGCCGCTTGCAGGCGGGGCGCTGCATGCGGCCGGATCGGGACTGTTTCACACCCTGTTGCCGCTGCGGCTGGTCTCTGCCGGCGACGGCGCGAGTGTCGTCGGTCTTGCCGTCATGGCGGAAAGTGCCGGCTTTCTCGTTGGCTGCATCGGCTCGACCCGTCTCATCCGCTCCGTCGGAGAAGTGCGCGCCTACGCGGCTTTTTCGGCGCTTGCTGCCGTGCTCCTGCTCTCCATCGCCTTCAACCCGGGCATCGCCGTCCTCATGGCACTGATGGCGGTGATGGGCTTCGTCAATGCCGGCCAGACGGTTATCATCGAAAGCTGGCTGAACGCGATGGTCCCGAACAGCGGGCGCGGCCGGGCACTGACGCTTTATGTCCTGGTCATCGGCCTGTTCTACGGGCTCGGCCAGTTGCTGGCGCGCGATATCGATCCCTCGGGCAACGACATGCTGATGTTCTCGGCAGCCTTCTACGCGCTGGCGCTGGTGCCCGTCACCGCGATCTGGGTGGGAGAGCCGCAGCTGCACGCGCCGGTCGGCATCCATATCCTGCGGGCGTTTCGAACCTCTCCGCTCGGGGCGTTTGCTTGTCTGCTGACGGGGCTCATTTCGTCGACATTCGCCAACATCGGTTCGCTCTACGTGCTCGATCTCGGCTTTACGCAGGATCGCATCGCGCTTTTGATGTCCGCCGTCGTGCTCGGCGCCCTCTTCCTGCAGTTTCCCTTGGGCGCGCTCTCCGACAAGCTCGATCGCACCAACATGATGCTGACGCTCGCCGTCGTTCTCGTCGCCGTGTGCGCCCTGTTCTTCACGATCACGGTCGCAACACCCCTCTGGATGCTGCTGGTCCTCTTTTCGGTTTTCGGCGGAATTTCGGAAATCTTCTATCCGCTCGGCGTGGCGCACGCCAACGATCGGGCGCAGCCGGAAGAGTTTGTGCCGCTGTCGTCGAATCTCCTGCTGATCTGGGCTTTCGGCGGCACCATCGGTCCGTTGATCGGTGCGACCGGCATTGACCGCTTCGGCGCGGATGCGTTCTTTTGGTACGCCGGCTCGCTTTCCGTCGCCTTTGCCCTTTTTGCCCTCTGGCGTCGCCTCAGCCGCGCCCGCGTGACGCGCCGCAAGGATTTCGTCGCCTATCCGCAGACCTCGCCGGAGGTCTACCAGTGGCTGCCTGCCGACGACCGTCAGACCTCCAAGAGAGACGAGAAACGCTGATGTCCGTTGTCACCACCTTTCCACGCGCCGTGCGCTGCCTCGACCCTGTCTTCATCCCGATGCGCGACGGCTGCCGGTTGGCCGCGACGATCTGGCTGCCCGAAGATGCCGAGGCTTCGCCGGTACCCGCGATCCTCGAGCTCATTCCGTACCGCCGTCGCGACGGAACCGTTTTTCGCGACGTCAAGATGCATCCCTATGTCGCCGGCCACGGCTTTGCCTGCTGCCGTGTCGACATTCGCGGCTCCGGCGACAGCGAAGGCGTTCTGAGCGACGAATACACCGAGCAGGAATTCGACGACGCCGAGGACGTCATCGGCTGGCTCGCCGCCCAGCCCTGGTCGACCGGCGCTGTCGGCATGACCGGCATCTCCTGGGGTGGCTTCAACGCCCTGCAGGTTGCCGCGAGGCGGCCGGCGGCACTGAAGGCGGTGATCGCGCTCTGCTGCTCGGACGATCGCTACGCCGATGACGTACACTATGCCGGCGGCTGCCTTTTGACCGAAGACGCCATGTGGTCGTCCTTCATCCTCGGACTTGGCGCCCTGCCGCCGGATCCGCAGATCGTCGGCGCGCGCTGGCGGGACATGTGGAAGGAGCGCCTTGAGGCGTCCACCTGCTGGTCGGAGATCTGGCTCGCGCACCAGCGACGTGATGCCTATTGGCAGCGCGGCTCGATCAGCGAGGACTTCTCCCGCGTGGACATCCCCGTCTACGCGATCAGCGGCTGGGACGACACCTATTTCAACGCCGTGCCGCGGCTGCTGGAAGGTCTGTCGGGGCCGCGCAAGGGCCTCGTCGGTCCGTGGTCGCACGCCTATCCGTTCCTCGGGGAGCCCGGGCCGGCGATCGGTTACATGCAGGAGGCGATCCGCTGGTGGCGTCAATGGCTCTGCGGCATCGACACCGGCATCATGGACGAGCCCGTCTATACCGCCTGGATCATGGATCCGCATCGGCCGGCCCCATTCTACGCCGATCATCCGGGCCGCTGGGTCGGCGAGCCGTCCTGGCCGTCGCCGAACGTCCACACCCGCACCCTTCATCTGAACGCCAACGGCTTGGAAACTGAGGCGGTTGCCGGTGAGGCATTCGTTCTTTCGACGCCGATGGTGACGATGCGCGACTTCGGCCGCTTCGGCGGCTACGGCGGCGATGCTCCCGATATGGCGCTCGACCAGCGCCGGGACGATGGCCTCGGCCTTGTCTTCGACAGTGATCGGCTCACCACCGACCTCGACATTCTGGGAGCCTGTGACGTCGAGTTCCGCGGCACCTGCGATGTCGCGAACGCTCAGTTGGTCGCAAAAATCTGCGATGTCGCCCCGGACGGGACGTCGACGCTGGTCACCTGGGGATGCCTGAACCTCACCCACCGCAACGGTCACGCGGAGCCGGAAGCGCTACGGCCGGGCGAGGAATTGACCGCGCGCATCACGCTCGGTCATATCGGCCGCCGTTTTCCAGCGGGGCATCGCTTGCGGCTGGTGCTGACGACGCAGCTCTGGCCGATCCTCTGGCCGTCGCCGCAGCAGCCGACAATCCGGCTGCTTCCGGGATCGTCGCGGCTCTTGCTGCCGGTGCGGATGCCGGCCACCGGCGAAGTGGCGCCATCCTTCGCGCCGGTCGAGATCGCGCCGCCGCTCGAGGTCACTGAAATCGCGCCGATGAAGCACCGTCGCGAAATTCACCGTGAGGTGGGGTCCGGCCGTGAAGCGATCGTACTCACCAGCGACTTTGGCCGCTACTGGCTGCCTGATCGCGCGATCCTCACCGCCGCCTGCGTTGTCGACCGCATGGAGCTGACCGACGGCGATCCGCTTTCGGCTGCTTTGGAGACCGGCTGGGACATGGCCTTCACCAGCGGCGAGGCCAATGTCGAAACGCGCTCGAAGATCACGCTGACATCCACTGCAACCCAGTTTCGCCTGCAATGGCAGCTTGTTGCCCTGGAGCAGGGAGAGGTCGTCTTCGAACGCGCAGGCGAACAGCACATCGACCGGGATCACCTCTAGTTCCGGTCATCCATAATCAAAGAGGGGAACCCAATGACACTCTTCATATTGCGGCGTTTAGGGCTTGGCGTCGTCATCCTCTTCGTCGTTGCGCTCATGCTCTTCAGCCTGATGCACATGATTCCGGGCGATCCGGCCGTCGTCGCGCTTGGTTCGCGCTCGACGCCGGAAATGCGCCTGGCGTTTCATCAGATGATGGGCCTCGACCGCCCGTTTTACGAACAGCTTGGCCTTTTTGTCGGTCGACTCTCCGTCGGTGATCTCGGAGTGGACGTCTGGAGCCGGAGGCCGGTGCTGACGATGATTGCCGAAGTGCTGCCGCACACGGTCACGCTGGCGCTTGCGAGCTTCGCCTGGGCGGTGGCACTCGGCGTCGCTCTCGGCTGTCTTGCCGTGCTTTATCGCGGCCGCTGGCCGGACTGGATGATTGGCCTCTTCTCCATCGGTTTCGTTGCCGTACCTTCGTTCGTCGTTTCGCTTTACACGCTGCTTCTCTTCGCCGTTACGCTCAACTGGCTGCCGGCGATCGGAGCGGGCGAGATGACCGACCCGCTCGGCTATCTCAAGGCGCTGATCCTGCCGTCCTTCGCCATCGGTATCGGCTGGGTGGGCTACGTCTCGCGCATCGTGCGCGCCGCGATGATCGAGGCCATGAACGAGCCCTATGTGCGCACGCTGCAATCCTTCGGCGTGGCGCAGCGACGGGTGATCCTGCGCTATGCGCTGCGCCAGTCGATGTTGTCGGTTCTTTCGGTCATCGCCATCGGTTTCGGCGGCCTCCTGACCGGGTCCGTCTTCGCCGAGATCGTCTTTTCACGGCCCGGCCTCGGCAAGATGACTTACGACGCCGTCATCACGCGAAATTTCCCCGTGGTCATGGGCACCGTCATGGTGACCGCCGCCCTCTACGTCACCTGCATGATCCTGGCCGATATCCTGGCGGCGGTGCTCGATCCGCGCGTGAAGAGGGCCCTTCAATGAGCGAGGCAATCTCCACCATGCATGTCGCCACCGGCTTCAACGAGAGGCGAACCTTCCGGATCGCGCGCACACTGCGGCAGGTCCTTTCGACGCCGCTTGGCGCCATCGGGCTCGTCCTCGTCGTATCGATCACGCTCGTCGCCATTCTTGCGCCCTTAATCGCGCCCTATTCGCCGACGGCGATCAGCGTCACCAATCGCCTTGCCGGCCCTTCGGTCGCCCACTGGCTTGGCACCGACCAGCTCGGCCGCGATCTCTTCACCCGCGTCATTCTCGGTACACGAACGGCGATGACCGTGGCGCTCGTTTCGCTTGCCGCAGCCCTTGCCGCCGCGATTCCGCTCGGCCTGATCGCCGGTTACGGCCCGCGCTGGCTGGACGGACTGCTCGTGCTGATCTTCGACAGCCTCAGCTCGCTGCCGATGATCATGTTCGGTCTCGCGATCGTCGTGCTTCTCGGGCCGGGTGTCTCGACCGTCATCCTCGTCATCGTCGCCTATTCCGTGCCGTCCTATGCCCGGCTCGTGCGCGCCCAGACCCTCAGCCTCAAGGCGCGCGACTTCATCAGGGCCGAGCAGGTGATGAACGCCTCCAGCCTGCGCATCCTCTTCGTCCATCTTTTGCCAAACGTGGTCGGGCCGCTGCTGATCCTGGCCTGTCTCGACATCTCGACGGTGATCACGCTCGAAGCCGGGCTCTCCTTTCTTGGCCTCGGCGTCAAGCCGCAGGTGCCGAGCTGGGGCAACATCCTGTCGGACGGTTTTGCCGTGATCCGCAACACGCCCGTTCCGGTTCTGGTCGGCAGCGTGCCCATCATCCTCGCGACGATCGGTTTCACTTTCTTCGGCGAGGCCTTGCGCGACGCGCTCGATCCCAAGCTTGCGAAGGAGAAGACGGCATGAGGAAGGCACAGCAAAAGACACAGCCGGTGCTTGAGATCGAAGAGCTGTCGATCTCCTATGCCGGCCGGCCGGCCGTTTCAAACGTCGACCTCACCATCCAGCCCGGCGAAATCGTCGGCATCATCGGCGAAAGCGGTTCCGGCAAGTCGACGCTTGCCCATTCGATCCTAGGCCTGCTGCCGCCCTCGGCTGCGGTCACCGGCAAGTCACTGTCGCTTGCAGGCACCAACCTGCTTGGCGCCGGCGGCTCGGCCTTTCGCTCCGTCCGCGGTCCGGGTGCCGCCATGGTCTTCCAGAACCCGATGACCACCTTCAGCCCGTTGCACCGGCTGGGCGACCAACTCACCGAGCTTCTTTGGCGGGAGACGAACCTGTCCAAGGAGGAAAAACGCGAGCGGATCGTTGCCGTCTTCAAGCAGGTGGGTCTTTCCAATCCGGTGGGGCGCCTGTCGAACTATCCGTTCGAACTGTCGGGCGGAATGCTCCAGCGGGTGGCGATCGCCGCGGCTCTGATGATGCGGCCGTCGCTGTTGATCGCCGACGAACCGACGACCGCCCTCGATGTCACGATGGAAGCGCAGATCCTGCATCTGATGCGGGAGCTGCGCACCGAAGCCGGTGTCGCCGTGCTGATGATCTCCCACCACCTCGGCGTCATCGCCGAGATCTGCGACCGGGTGGTGGTCATGTATGCCGGCCGCGTGGTCGAGCAGGGATCGGTCGAGGCAATCTTCGCCCAGCCGACCCATCCGTACACCAAAGCGCTGTTTGCCTGCGAACCGGCGCTGATCGCCCCCGGCCTGCATCGCATGCCGGTCATCGACCACGAGGCGCTACGCACCGCCCGCGAGGGGAGGAATATGGCATGACGCAACAGACACCCATTCTTGAGACCCGTGGCCTTGGTGTCAGTATCGGCACGCGGGGACGCATTCTTGGTGCAGGACGCAAGCTCGACATCGTCGTCGACGTTTCGCTGGCGCTCAGGCCCGGAAAGATCGTCTGTGTCGTCGGCGAAAGCGGCTCGGGCAAGACCACGCTCGGCATGGCGCTGCTCGGCCTGACGCAACCGACGGCCGGCGAAATCCACTTCAAGGGTATGCCGCTTGCCGACTTTTCGAAGGCGAGCTTCCGGCCGATCCGCGAGCAGACCTCGTTGCTCTTCCAGGATCCGGCCTCGTCCTTCAATCCGCGGCAGCGCATCGGCGACATCATCGCCGAACCCCGTCGCATCGCCGGCACGGGCGAAAGCTCGGCCGAAGCCATCGCCTCGCTGGCGCAGCTTGCCGGTCTACCGTCCTCGCTGCTTTCGCGCTTTCCGCACGCACTTTCCGGCGGTCAAGCGCGCCGTGCTGCGGTTGCCCGGGCGCTTTCCGTCGTGCCGAGCCTGATCGTTGCCGACGAGCCGACGGCCGGTCTCGACGTTTCCGTCCAGGGCGGCGTGATGAACCTGTTTCTCGACATCCGGGAAAAGCACGACACGGCTTTCCTGATCATCACCCACAACCTCGCCGTCGCGCGGCATATCTCCGACGAACTCGTGATCATGTATCTCGGCCGGGTGGTGGAAAGCGGCCCGACAGCAGAGATCTTCCGCAACCCCCAGCACCCCTACACCAAGGCCCTGCTCGACAGCGAACCGGTTCCGGATCCGAAACACCGCCGCAGCGAACCGCCTGTCATCGGCGAGGTGCCGAGCATCTTCGCCCGCCCGTCGGGCTGCGAATTCCATGAGCGCTGCCGGTTTGCCGAGAGCCTGTGTCGTACCCGGCCGCCCCAGGAAATTGCCGGTGCGAACGGCCAGCGCGTGCGCTGTCATTTTCCGATCGCAGACGCGGCCAGGCGGCCTCAACCGGTCGATGCCTAACATCGACCGACCCATCATCATCTGAGGAGGAGAATTCAGATGTCCATGAACAGACGACATTTTCTAGCGGCGTCGGCCGCGGCCGCGGCCGCTGCGATGGTCCGCCCGCAACTTTCCTATGCGGCCGAAGGCGACACGCTTGTCGTGCGCGGCGGCTCCGATATCCAGATCCTCGATCCGGCCTTCCAGAACGGGTCGCTGGAAGAGGAGATCGGCCGCTGCATCTTCCCGTCGCTCAATCGTCTCAACGACGTCAGGGCGACGCCCGGCTGGGAGGCCTATGCGGCGAAAAGCCTCGTGCAGAAGTCGCCGACCGAAATCGAATTCGAACTCAATGACTGGCTGGAATGGTCCGGCAGTTTTGGTCCGGTGACCGCCGAGGACGTGAAGTACTCCTTCGAGCGCGTCGCAGCACCTGGCAACAACTCACCCTGGGCCTATGCCTTCGATACGATGGACAAGGTCGAGGTCACCGGTGAACGCACCGGCATCATCCGGCTGAAGACGCCGTCCGTGCCGTTCTGGGTGACGACGCTGCCCTACTACATGGGCCACATCGTCAGCCGGAAGGCCGTCGATAAGGTGGGCGGCAAATTCACGACGGAACCGCCGGCGACGGCCGGGCCTTATCTGATCGAGACCTGGATTCCGAAGCAATCGCTGCTTTTGAAGCGCAACCCCCTATGGAAGGGGCCGCAGCCGGCATTTTCTGCGGTGAAGTTCGAGATCGTGCTCGACGACGAGGCAGGTGCGCTCGCCTACGAGGCGAAGGCCTTGTCTTACACCAAGGTCAGCCTCAACACGCTGGCGACCTACCGCCGGACGCTTCCTGACAACAGCGACCTGATCGAGATGAACGGCAGCCGGATGATCTGGCTCAGCCTCAACCTGGCAAATCCGAAATTCGCCGACGAACGGGTGCGGCGGGCCATCCAGCACGCGGTCGACGTCAGCCAGATCATGGCCGGCTCCTATTCCGATCTGGCTGAGCCCGCGACGGGCGTCGTTCCGCCCGGTATGATCGGTCACCGCGAGGCGATCCTTTACGCGCCCGACATGGAGAAGGCGCAGGCGCTGCTGGAGGCGGCGGGGGTCTCCGACCTTTCCATCACTCTTTCTGCCTTGAACGACAAGACGAGCCTGCTCACCTGCCAGATCGTGCAGGCGCTGCTCGGCGTCATCGGCGTCACCGTCGAGATCAATGCGCTCGATGACGCAGTCTTCTGGACGCTCGGCGACAAGGCGCCGGATGGCAGCAATGGGATCGAAATGGTGCTGATGAACTTTGCAGGCGGCGTCGATCCGGCGGAAAATCTCGCCTGGTTCCGCCCTTCTCAGATCGGACAGCTCAACTGGTCGCAGTTCAACAGCCCGGAGTTCGAAGCGCTTTACCTGCAGGCGATGGCCGAGCCCGATCCGGCCACGCGCGACACGATGTACCGGAAGATGCAGGACCTGATGGAACAGTCCGGCGGTTTCGTCTTCCTGACACACGAGACCTTCGCCGCCGTCGCGCGGCAGGGCGTCAAGCCGTTCCTGCTGGCAGATGGCTACATGGACATTCCCCGGTTCGAGAAGGTGTAAGGAGCAGCCATGAAAATACTTGTGACGGTGAAGCGGGTGGTTGACTACAACGTCAAGATCCGCGTGAAGGCGGACGGTTCGGGCGTCGAGCTTGCAAACGTGAAGATGTCGATGAACCCCTTCGACGAGATCTCCGTTGAAGAGGCGCTCAGGCTGAAGGAAGCCGGCAAGGCAGACGAAGTCGTCGTCGTTTCCGTTGGTCCGGCCAAGGCCGAAGAGACCCTGCGCACGGCGCTTGCCATGGGTGCCGACCGCGCCATCCTGGTCGAGACCGAAGACCAGGTCGAGCCGCTCGCCGTCGCCAAGATCGTCAAGGGCGTGGCCGACGCCGAACAGCCGGGGCTGATCATCGTCGGCAAGCAGGCGATCGACGACGATT
>JAESFW010000128.1_pt1 | contig 137798 bp, 127 predicted proteins | sample 9269481 | NCBI WGS metagenome assembly JAESFW01 (sample SAMN14515350, study PRJNA621654) | algae metagenome | isolation source: Lyngbya sp. HA4199-MV5 and co-occurring heterotrophs from soil with... | place: USA: Ahupuaa O Kahana State Park, Hawaii | collected 2009-07-21 | reverse complement strand
GGGGGGTGAAGAGCGGCCGATGCCCACCGCGAAGCGGCACTAAGGGCTGGTCAAACAAGCCGTTTGCTGGGCGCCTGCAACTTAAAGCGGGTGCGTTCGGTGGCAAGCGGTGAATTTCAACAGCCTGTTAGGCGTAGTACTGTCCAACGACGGCTTCGGGCCCAAAGCCGTCGTTGGGAAACGCCATCCAGAAACTGCCATTGGTTTGTGGCCCGCTGGCTCAAACCAAACGTGCCCTTGGGAATCTCGGTCAGAGCAGCTGGCAAGCTATAGCCGGCCGAATTGACACCTGCCGGCTTTCTCGGACTTTCTACCTGGATTTTAAACAGGCCATCACCTGCGAGCCAATATGGCAAGCCATCTCCAGGAGAGACTTGCGCCCAGAACGTCTCGCACGATCCAGTTATCCCGTAGGTTTTAGGGATACATCATCACGTTAGCCTTATGAACCGTTTCTTCATCGCACTCATTTCTAGCCTCCTTCTTGCAGGCCCATGTCATGCAGAAGAAAATTCAAAGGAACCACTGGGACCTGACAAGTGGCCAATGACAGTCGAAGCAACTGTAAAGGACATACTCTCCAGCATGTCGGAACAGAGCAGGAAGACTATTCGAGACACACCTGAAGGAGACCTCATCATGTTCCACAGGGGTTGGGGAACAGGAATTCGAAACCATTACGGCCTATGGCGCGGAAATCGCAGTCTCTTGGAGAACGCTTGTGGCAAGGGCTGCCATCCAGACGAGGCGTCTATGGTCATCATCAAAGCCGTATGGCGAAGGCTCCAAGACAAGAGTTAACCCCTTAGTCGAGTTGCCCCGTTGCAGCAAGCTTCAATGGGAAACTCCGTACAGCCGCAGTTCACGAAGCGTGATACCTCGAGAAAATTCGAGAACGATTTGCCTCAGTAGCGCCGTTCAGTGAATCTCCGCTTCTGGCCGCTACTCGACCGTCGAGTTATCCAATCATTCTGATGAAATCGCGGACGCTGGCCGCGATCTTGAGGTCGGCGCCGAGCTTGTGGTCCCAGTGGCGAACCGAGCCATCGCAGTGCCTCAAAAAGAAGTTCCCGCTCTCATCGGCACCGATGATGCACACACTTTTCCCGCGCCACCATGAGGCACTGAGCGGACGCCACTCGCTTTCAGGGATGAGCAGCACTATAGAAACCTCCCTCTCGCCGACTCGCACACGGTTTCTACCGAATAGTGCTTTCACTGACACGGAAGATACATCTTCAGATTTCATGAGCAGGTGAGGCAGTGGCGGAGAGACTCAAACGACCGCTTGGCCGACTGCGCAAGTCTAGCTGGCAGCGCCCGTGCCTTGTATCCCCCAAGAAGGCGACCCAGCGAAGCCGAGCAGATGGTCATCGCCAGTGACCTGGGAGTGTCCACGAGGGCCGGTCGCGGTGTTCAATTCATTCCGCTCCTGCAGTCCAACTGCATTCGCTCCGACGACCCAGCAGTGACCGAAATATGCAACTGAGCGGCCAGACCCCCTCCAGCGTCGTGCCTCAGCCCAGCAGCACCAGGCAGCAAAGATCCTCCGAGCCCTACTCAGCCCGGTGGCGCCCCCCGGGCCGGCCCCACATCGGCCAGCATGCCGATCAGCGTGTCCGGGCTCACAGGCTTGACCAGGTGGTGGTCGAAACCTGCCTCCCTGGCCCGGCGCATGTCCTGCGCCTGGCCCCAGCCGGTGATGGCCCACATCTGCGCCAGGCTTCGGGTTCCGAGCGCGCGGATGGCCTCGCAGGCCTCGTAGCCGTTGAGCCGGGGCATGCCGATGTCCAGCAGCACCAGCTCGGGGTCGACAAGCCGCGCGGCCTCCACGGCCGCCTCGCCATCGTAGACGCGGTGCACGCTGTGGCCCAGGGCGCCCAGCAGCTCGGCCAGGGCATCGGCCGCGTCCTGGTTGTCGTCGGCCACCAGGATGCGCAGCGGCCGCACCGGCCTGGCGGCCTGCCCGCTGCCCTCCGGCTGGGCCATGGCGGCAGGCGCGGCCGGGCCGGCCAGGGGCAGGCGCACCACGAAGGAGCTGCCGTGCCCCACGCCCTCGCTCAGGGCCGCGATGCTGCCGCCGTGCAGCTCGATCAGGCGCCGCGTGAGGGCCAGCCCGATCCCCAGGCCGCCGCGCGAGCGCGACAGGGCTGCCTCCTCCTGCGAGAACATCTCGAACACCTTCTCCAGCCGGCCCGGCGCGATGCCGATGCCCTGGTCGGTCAGCGTGACCCGGGCCTCGTCGGCCGAGGTATCGACCGTGAGCTCGATGCGCCCGCCGGCGTCCATGTACTTGGCCGCGTTGAGCAGCAGGTTCATGAAGACCTGGGCCAGGCGCGTCGGGTCGCCATCGAGCGTGAGCGACGGGGGCGGCAGCTGCAGCACCAGCGTGTGCCGCTGCTCGTCGATCATGGGCCGGGCCGCGTCGATGGCGTCCTGCAGGATGCCAGCCAGCTCCACGCGGCTGCTGTGCAGCTGGATCTTGCCCTGGTTGATGCGGCTCACGTCCATGAGGTCGTCGATCAGCCGGCTCATGGCCTTGACCTGGCGGTCGATGAGGTCGGCCGAGCGCTCGACATGCGGCTGCGATGCGCCTTTGAGACGCAGCAGGCGCAGCGCATAGGCCACGGGCGCGAGCGGGTTGCGCAGCTCGTGCGCCAGCGTGGCCAGGAACTCGTCCTTGCGCCGGTCGGCCTCGCGCAGTTGGGCATCGCGCAGCTCCAGGGCGTGGGTGCGCTCCTGCACCCGGCGCTCCAGGGTCTCGTTGAGCAGGCGCAGCTGCTCCTGGGCGGTCGCGCGCTCGGCGACCTGCTGCACCAGGGCCTGGTTGACCTGCTCCAGCGCCAGGGTCTTGCGGTACAGGTCGGCGAAGATGGCCACCTTGGAGCGCAGCACGCCCACGTTGAAGGGCTTGTGCAGGTAGTCCACGGCGCCGCTGCCATAGCCCTCGACCACATGCTGGTCGTCGTTGAAGTAGGCGGTCAAAAAGATGATGGGCACATGCGCCGTCTTCTTGCGCTGCTTGATCAGCTGGGCCAGCTCGAAGCCGGTCATGTCGGGCATGTTGACGTCCAGCACCAGCACCGCGAACTCGTGGTTCATCAGCGCCATCAGCGCCTCGGAGCCCGACGAGGCATGCACCAGGGTGTAGCCCGAGTCCTGGAAGACGGCCTCCATCACGGCCAGGTTGGAGGGCTCGTCGTCCACCACCAGGATCTTGACGGGCCCGCTGCCGCCGCCCTCGCCCGCCGCCAAGGCGGCCTCGGGTGCTACGGCGGGCGCGGGCGGCACCGGGAGGTCGGGTGTGGCGGGGAACATGGTGCGTGGGCCCAGGCTCAGCGGTACAGCCATACGCGCATCAGCGAGAGCAGCTGGTTGGTGTTGACCGGCTTGGCGATGTAGTCGCTGGCGCCGGCCTCCAGGCATTTCTCGCGGTCTCCCTTCATGGCCTTGGCCGTGAGCGCCAGGATGGGCAGCGTGCCGAAGCGCCGGTCCTTGCGGATCTCGCGCATGGTCTCGTAGCCGTCCATCTCGGGCATCATGATGTCCATCAGCACCATGGACAGCTCGGGCGTGCGGTCGATGATCTCGATGGCCTGGCGGCCGTTGGTGGCGCTGATGACCTCCACGGCATGGTTCTCGAGCACCGAGGTCAGCGCGAAGATGTTGCGTGCGTCGTCGTCCACCACCAGCACCTTGCGCCCGCGCAGCGCGTCCGACGAGTTGTGCAGACGCTCCAGCATGGCCTGTTTCTCGGGCGGCAACGCGGTGACCACGCGGTGCAGGAAGAGCGCGGTCTCATCGAGCAGTCGCTCGGGCGACTGCACGTCCTTCAGGATGATGCTGCGCGACAGCGCCTGCAGCCGCTCCTGCTCCTCGCGGCTCAGGTCCTTGCCGGTGAACACCACCACCGGCAGCTGCGACCAGGCGGGCTCGGCGCGCACCTGCTCGAGCAGCTCGAAGCCGCTCATGTCGGGCAGGCGCAGGTCCAGCACCACGCAGTCGAAGGGCTCGGCACGGAGCGCCTGCAGCGCCGCGCTGCCGCTCGGGGCCGGCACGATCTCGATGTCGTCGTTGCCCAGCAACTCGAGCACGGCGGCACGCTCGATGTCGTTGTCTTCCACCACCAAGAGGCGCTTGGTGCGCGGCACGATGAAGTCCTTGATGCGGCCGAAGGCGGCCTCCAGCCCGGTGGTGGTGGGCCCCTTGACCAGGTAGGCGAAGGCGCCATGCGACAGGCCGTGCTGGCGCTCTTCCTCCTGGGTGATGATCTGCACCGGAATGTGGCGCAGCGCCGGATCGAGCTTGAGCTGGCTGAGCACCGTCCAGCCCAGCATGTCGGGCAGGAAGATGTCCAGGCACACGGCCGCCGGCCGATACTCGCGCGCCAGCGCCAGGCCCAGGGCGCCCTTGTTGGCGACAATGCCCTTGAAGCCGTGCTCGCGCGCCAGGCCCAGCAGGATGCGCGCGTAGTGCGGGTCGTCCTCGATGATGAGCAGCACCTGGTCCTGCGGGCCGATGGCCTCGCGGTCGTCGGCCACCTGCTCCTCGCGCAGGCCACCCAGCGTGGCCAGCGCTCGGGCGGGGGGCTGCTCGGCCAGGTCCGCCGGCCCGCGCGGCCCGGGGGTCTCGGCGTCCACATGCTCCAGCGGCAAGTACAGGGTGAACACGCTGCCCTGGCCGAAGACGCTGGTCAGCCGGATCTCGCCGCCCAGCAACACCGCCAGCTCGCGGCTGATGGCCAGCCCCAGGCCCGTGCCACCGTACTTGCGCGAGGTGCCCGCATCGGCCTGCTGGAAGGCCTCGAAGATGAGGCGCTGCTTCTCGGGCGCGACGCCGATGCCCGTGTCTTCGACAGCAAAGGCGACGACCTGCCGCGCCTGGCGCAGCACCGGGTGGTCCGGCGTCCAGCCAACCTTGGCGATGCCCACGCGCACCTCCACCTGGCCCTGGCTGGTGAACTTGACGGCGTTGGACAACAGGTTCTTCAGGATCTGCTGCAGGCGCTTGGGGTCGCTGGCCATGGAACGCGGCAGGTCGCGCTCGAATCGGATGTGGAAAGGCAGGTTCTTGGCCTCGGCCACATGGCGGAAGTTGCGCTCGATGTTGTCGCGCAGCGCCGCGAAGCCGATCTCCTCGACATCCACCGTGACCGTGCCCGACTCGATCTTGGACAGGTCCAGGATGTCGTTGATCAGGTGCAGCAGGTCGGTGCCCGAGGAGTTGATGTTGCGCGAATACTCGATCTGCTTGGACGAAAGGTTGCGCGAGCCGTTCTCGGCCAACTGCTGGCTCAGGATCAGGATGGAGTTGAGCGGCGTGCGCAGCTCGTGCGACATGTTGGCCAGAAACTCCGACTTGTACTTGGAGGTCAGCGCCAGCTCGGAGGCCTTTTCTTCCAGCGCGCCGCGCGCCTGCTCCACCTCGGCGTTCTTGCGCTCGACCTCGGCGTTCTGCTCGGCCAGCAGGCGCGCCTTGGTGCCCAGTTCTTCGTTGGTCTGCTGCAGCTCGCTCTGGCGCGACTGCAGCTCGGCCGTGAGCTGCTGCGACTGGGTGAGCAGGCCTTCGGTGCGCATGGTGGCCTCGATGGTGTTGATCACCGCGCCGATGTTCTGCGCCAGCTGGTCCAGGAAGTTCAGGTTCACCGCGGTGAAAGGCTGCAGCGAGGCCAGCTCGATCACGGCCTTGGTCTGGTTCTCGAACAGCACCGGCAGCACCACCACGTTCACGCGCCGGGCCTCGCCCAGGCTGGAGCCGATGCGGATGAAGTCGGGCGACACGTCCGTGAGCAAAATGCGCTTTTGCTCCAGCGCGCACTGGCCCACCAGGCCTTCGCCCAGGGCCAGGCGCTCGGCCAGGCGCGCCTGGCCGACCTGCGCATAGCCCGACAGGCGCGCCAGCCCTGCCCCGTCCTGGCCGTCCTGCCCGTCCAGGTGGTAGACCGTGCCCTGGTGGGCATCGACCAGGGGCGCCAGTTCGGACAGCAGCAGCTTGCCCACGGTGGTGAGCTCGCGCTGGCCCTGCAGCATGCCGGTGAAGCGCGCCAGGTTGGTCTTGAGCCAGTCCTGCTCGCGGTTGCGCTCGGTGGTCTCGCGCAGGTTGGAGATCATGGTGTTGATGTTGTCCTTGAGCTCGGACACCTCGCCCTTGGCATCGACCTGGATGGAGCGCGTGAGGTCGCCCTTGGTCACCGCGGTGGCCACCTCGGCGATGGCACGCACCTGGGTGGTGAGGTTGGCGGCCAGCAGGTTGACGTTGCCGGTCAGGTCCTTCCAGGTGCCTGCCGCGCCGGGCACGTTGGCCTGGCCGCCCAGGCGCCCGTCCACGCCCACCTCGCGCGCCACGTTGGTCACCTGGTCGGCAAAGGTGGCCAGGGTGTCGGTCATGCCGTTGATGGTGTCGGCCAGCGCCGCCACCTCGCCCTTGGCCTGCACTGTGAGGCGCTGGCTCAGGTTGCCGTCGGCCACGGCGGTCACCACCTTGACGATGCCGCGCACCTGCTCGGTCAGGTTGCTGGCCATGAAGTTCACGTTGTCGGTCAGGTCCTTCCAGGTGCCGCCCACGCCGCTCACCTGGGCCTGGCCGCCCAGCTTGCCCTCGGTGCCCACCTCGCGCGCCACGCGCGTGACCTCGCCGGCAAAGGAGTTGAGCTGGTCCACCATGGTGTTGATGGTGTTCTTGAGCTCCAGGATCTCGCCCTTCACGTCCACCGTGATCTTGCGATTCAGGTCGCCGCGCGCCACGGCCGTGGTCACCTCGGCGATGTTGCGCACCTGGCTGGTGAGGTTGGCGCCCATGGTGTTGACCGAGTCGGTCAGGTCCTTCCAGGTGCCGGCCACGCCGGGCACCACGGCCTGCACGCCCAGGCGCCCCTCGGTGCCCACCTCGCGCGCCACGCGCGTCACCTCGGCGGCAAAGCTGCGCAGCTGGTCCACCATGGTGTTGATGGTTTCCTTGAGCTGCAGGATCTCGCCACGCACGTCCACCGTGATCTTCTTGGACAGGTCGCCGTTGGCCACGGCAATCGTCACCTCGGCGATGTTGCGCACCTGGCCCGTGAGGTTGCTGGCCATGGAGTTGACGTTGTCCGTGAGGTCCTTCCAGGTGCCCGCCACACCGGGCACGGCCGCCTGGCCGCCGAGCTTGCCCTCGGTGCCCACCTCGCGCGCCACGCGCGTGACTTCACTGGCAAAGGCCGACAGCTGGTCCACCATGGTGTTGATGGTTTCCTTGAGCTGCAGGATCTCGCCCTTCACGTCCACCGTGATCTTGCGGCCCAGGTCGCCGCGCGCGATGGCGGTGGCCACGTCGGCGATGTTGCGCACCTGGCCGGTGAGGTTGTTGGCCATGGAGTTGACGTTGTCGGTCAGGTCCTTCCAGGTGCCGGCCACGCCGGGCACCTGGGCCTGGCCGCCGAGCTTGCCGTCGGTGCCCACCTCGCGCGCCACGCGGCTCACCTCGGCGGCAAAGCTGCGCAACTGGTCCACCATGGTGTTGATGGTCTCCTTGAGCTCCAGGATCTCGCCGCGCACGTCCACCGTGATTTTCTTGGACAGGTCGCCGTTGGCCACGGCGATCGTCACCTCGGCGATGTTGCGCACCTGGCCCGTGAGGTTGCTGGCCATGGAGTTGACGTTGTCCGTGAGGTCCTTCCAGGTGCCGGCCACGCCCTCCACCGCGGCCTGGCCGCCGAGCTTGCCCTCGGTGCCCACCTCGCGCGCCACGCGGCTGACCTCTTCGGCAAAGGCGTTGAGCTGGTCCACCATGGTGTTCATGGTCTGCTTGAGCTGCAGGATCTCGCCCTTGACCTCGACCGTGATCTTGCGCGAGAGGTCGCCCCGGGCAATGGCGGTGGCCACGTCGGCGATGTTGCGCACCTGGCCCGTGAGGTTGCTGGCCATGAAGTTCACGTTGTCCGTGAGGTCCTTCCAGGTGCCGGCCACGCCGGGCACGGCCGCCTGGCCGCCGAGCTTGCCCTCGGTGCCCACCTCGCGCGCCACACGCGTGACCTCGCTGGCAAAGCCGTTGAGCTGGTCCACCATGGTGTTGATGGTGTTCTTGAGCTCCAGGATTTCGCCGTTGACCTCCACCGTGATCTTGCGCGAGAGGTCGCCGCGCGCCACGGCCGTGGTCACATCGGCAATGTTGCGCACCTGGCCCGTGAGGTTGTTGGCCATGGAGTTGACGTTGTCGGTCAAATCCTTCCAGGTGCCGGCCACACCGCGCACCTGGGCCTGGCCACCCAGCTTGCCCTCGGTGCCCACCTCGCGCGCCACGCGCGTCACCTCGCTGGCAAAGCCGTTGAGCTGGTCCACCATGGTGTTCAAGGTGTTCTTGAGCTCCAGGATCTCGCCCTTCACGTCCACCGTGATCTTCTTGGACAGGTCGCCATTGGCCACGGCCGTCGCCACGTTGGCGATGTTGCGCACCTGGGCCGTGAGGTTGCTGGCCATGGAGTTGACGTTGTCGGTCAGGTCCTTCCAGGTGCCGGCCACACCGGGCACCTGGGCCTGGCCGCCCAGCGCCCCTTCGGTGCCCACCTCGCGCGCCACGCGGCTGACCTCGCCGGCAAAGCCGTTGAGCTGGTCCACCATGGTGTTGATGGTGTTCTTGAGCTCCAGGATCTCGCCGCGCACGTCGGCCGTGATCTTCTTGGACAGGTCGCCGCGCGCCACGGCGGTGGTCACCTCGGCGATGTTGCGCACCTGGCCGGTGAGGTTGCTGGCCATGAAGTTCACATTGTCCGTGAGGTCCTTCCAGGTGCCAGCCACGCCGGGCACGGCCGCCTGGCCGCCGAGCTTGCCCTCGGTGCCCACCTCGCGCGCCACACGCGTGACCTCGCTGGCAAAGCCGTTGAGCTGGTCCACCATGGTGTTGATGGTGTTCTTGAGCTCCAGGATTTCGCCGTTGACCTCCACCGTGATCTTGCGCGAGAGGTCGCCGCGCGCCACGGCCGTGGTCACATCGGCGATGTTGCGCACCTGGCCCGTGAGGTTGTTGGCCATGGAGTTGACGTTGTCGGTCAAATCCTTCCAGGTGCCGGCCACGCCCGGCACGGCCGCCTGGCCGCCGAGCTTGCCCTCGGTACCCACCTCGCGCGCCACGCGCGTCACCTCGGAGGCAAAGGCGTTGAGCTGGTCCACCATGGTGTTGATGGTTTCCTTGAGCGCCAGGATCTCGCCCTTGACCTCCACCGTGATCTTGGAAGACAGATCGCCCTTGGCGATGGCCGTGGCCACGCCGGCGATGTTGCGCACCTGGCCCGTGAGGTTGCTGGCCATGGAGTTGACCGAGTCGGTCAGGTCCTTCCAGGTGCCGGCAATGCCGGGCACCTGGGCCTGGCCGCCAAGCTTGCCTTCGGTGCCCACCTCGCGCGCCACGCGCGTCACTTCGGACGAAAAGCCGTTGAGCTGGTCCACCATGGTGTTGATGGTCTCCTTGAGCTCCAGGATCTCGCCCTTGACGTCCACCGTGATCTTGCGCGAGAGGTCGCCGCGCGCCACGGCCGTGGTCACGGTGGCGATGTTGCGCACCTGCGAGGTCAGGTTGTTGGCCATGGAGTTGACCGAGTCGGTCAGGTCCTTCCAGGTGCCGGCCACGCCGGGCACCACGGCCTGGCCGCCCAGGCGGCCATCGGTGCCGACCTCGCGCGCCACGCGCGTGACCTCGGAGGCAAAGCTGCGCAGCTGGTCGACCATGGTGTTGGTCGCCTCCTTGAGCTGCAGGATCTCGCCGCGCACGTCCACCGTGATCTTCTTGGACAGGTCGCCATTGGCCACGGCGATCGTCACCTCGGCGATGTTGCGCACCTGGGCCGTGAGGTTGCCGGCCATCTGGTTGACCGACTCGGTCAGGTCCTTCCACACGCCCGAGACGCCCTTGACCTGGGCCTGACCGCCGAGCTTGCCCTCGATGCCCACCTCGCGCGCCACGCGCGTGACCTCGGAGGTGAAGACCGAGAGCTGCTCGATCATGGTGTTGACGAGTTCGGCCGAGCGGTGGAACTCGCCTTTGAGCGGGCGGCCGTCGACCTGCAGCTCCATGGGCTGGCCCAGGTCGCCCTTGGCCACCGCGCCGATGGTGCGCGCAATGTCGGAGGTGGGGCGCACCAGGTCGTCCACCAGGGTGTTGAGGGCGACGACCTGGGCCGCCCAGCTGCCCTGCGCTGCGGGCGCCGAGATGCGCTGCGCCAGCCGGCCTTCCTTGCCCACGGTCTCGCTCAGGCGGGCGACCTCGCCGGTGAAGCCCGCGGCCTGGCGGATGGTCTGGTTGAAGGCTTCGGCGATGCGCCCGTCCGTGCCCGGCCAGTCGACCGGCAGCCGCGCCGCAAAGTCCCCTTCAGAAAACGACAGCAGCGCCGAGAGGATCTGCCGCGAGCGCGCCTCGGCCAGCGGGTCCGGTGCCGCAAGGCCCGGGGCGGGATCGCGGACAGGGGGCAGCAGGGTTGGTGTCATGGGACTGCACTCGCCTTTCGAATACTACTTGTTGGGACCAAACAACCAAGCGCCTGCCTCCCCCCAGAGAGTGCGAAATGAGTGTAGCCCTTTGTAAATTTATGGATGTAGGAGAGAACCGACAGCAGCGCCCCCTGGGGAAACGGCGTATGCACCCCCTGCCATATCACCCATTTGAGTGCTGCCCGAGCGCAGGGAATCTCGCCACAATGGCGCCCACATTCACCTTGCAGCCCTTGCCGATGCTGACCCTCGCCGCCCTGTTGCTGATTGCCGTGCCCCTGGGCCTGGCCGCGGCCATCGCCTGGGGCGGGCCGCGGGACATCGCGCCGCTGGCCAGTGTGAACAGCCCGTTCGACGCGGTGGATTTCAGCGGCCTGCCGCCCGTGCAGCACTGGGTGGCACGCGATGGCACGCGGCTGGCCTGGCATGCCTATGCGCCGGCGGGCCCGGTGGGCGCACCGCGCCGGCGGGTGGTGCTGGTGCACGGCTCCTCGTCGCGCGCGCGCTCCATGCATGTGCTGGCCCAGGCGCTGGCCAGCGCGGGCCATGAGGTCGCGGCGCTGGACATGCGCGGCCACGGCGATTCCGGCCCGCGCGGGCAGGCAGCCTACCTGGGGCAGATGGAGGACGACCTGGAAGACTTCCTCCAGGCCATGCCCCATGCGGGCCCCCAGACCCTGGTGGGGTTCTCGGCCGGCGGCGGCTTTGCGCTGCGCTTTGCCGGCGGTGCCCGGCAGGACCTGTTCGAACACTATGTGCTGCTGGCGCCCTTTCTGCACCAGAGCGCGCCCACCGCGCGGCCCGATGTCGGGGGCTGGGCCTCGGTGGGCCTGCCACGCCTGATGGCCCTGCGCGTGCTCAACGGCCTGGGCATCACGGCGTGGAACCACCTCGATGTGCTGCGCTTTGCGCTCGATGCCGCATCACGCCCGCACCTCACACCCAGCTATTCGTACACCGTGGCGATGAACTTCCGCCCCCAGGCCGACTACCTGGGCGATATCCGCCAGGCGCGCGGGCAGCTCTCCATCGTGGCCGGGCAGGACGACGAGGTCTTCCACGCCGACCGCTATGCCCCCCTGTTCGCGCAGGCCGGCCGGCCCGTGCCCGTGGCCGTGGTGCCCGGCACCAGCCATATCGGCCTGGTCCTGGAGCCGCGGGCCGTGCAGGCCGTGGCCCAGGCCTGCACCACCTGATGCCCACCAACGCCCATGCCCCATTCCCAGCCGCATCTTGATGAGTCTCCCGCCGTATGAACCTCACCATCTCACCCAAAATGAAGCTCTCTGAACTGCGCATGGCCAGCCTGGAGTTTGCCTTCAGTGCTGTGCTCCCCCTGGGCGTCTGGTTCGTTCTGCTGTCGCCAGACGCCTCCTCCAACGTGCCTTTCCTGCAGAACGCGGGCTCCTTCCTGGCCTATGCGTTCACCGACGCCGAGGTGTCGCCCACCCTGCGGGTGCACTACATCTTGCTCACGGTGCTGCCGGCCCAGCTCTTGCTGCTGTCGGTCATGACCTGGCGCCAGGCCAGCGCCAAGGCCCGCTGCCACTTCTGGTGCATCTACCTGGGCTGGGTGGCCACGGTGATCGCGATCGCGCTGTTCTACTGGCCGTCTGCCATTGCCTCGGCCCTGGCGACCTACCACGCCGGCAAGGCAGCGTCCGCCTGAGCCCCGGCCCCACCGGTGTTTCCACGAGCCAGCAACGCACACCCCCAGCAGCCCATGGCACTCGACTTCATCGCCGGCAACGGCCCCCAGTTGCGCAACCCGGCCCACCATGTGGGCAGCATCGGCCACCACGAGCTGCCGGCGATCCTGCGCCTGCTCGCGCAGGCCGACTCGTTCTTCCTGCACCGGATCTTCGGCCTCTACGAGGACCAGACCTTTTCGGCGCAGGAGGTCGAGCAGGCGCTGGCGCACCTGGTGCCGCTGCTGGCCAGCCCGCTGGAGAGCGACGACCGCACCCTGCTGCACAAGCTCATCGCGGTGCTGGCCTATGCCAAGGTCACCCAGCAGTCATTGCACGGCGTGGCACTGACCGAATGAATGAATGAGTGAGTGAATGGGTAAGTGAACAAGCGGGCGGGCGGGCAGCCCCGCCCCGCTGAAGCACCCGGCGCGGCGCACTGCCGCCCCCTGGCGCGCGCCCCGGGCCCGGGCGCAACCGGGACGTGACGGAAATCACCGTTCAACCACCCGGCCTCGCGCCACAATACCAGAGCTTTCGATTTTCTGATGCGCCCTTTGCCGGGCGCCTTTTTTCGCCATTTTCAGTTTCCGATCGCACCGGGGGATGGATACTCCTCGCCCTGGATTTTCGCAATCCGTTTTTCTTCCATGGTCGTGGCAACGGGGGGCAGCCACGGTATTTTCACAGGACCGGGCCATCCGCCCGGGGCGAACCGATTCATCCCAACACCGATACCAAAGAGCAGAGAGATAATCCGATGCAAGCCACCCTGGATGCGAACGCACTGGCGCCGACCACGCGCCATGGGCATGTGCCGCTGCGCAGCACCACGGTGGTTTCCGCCACGCGCCCAATGCAGCGCCCCATTTACCTCGGATTATTCTGCCTCGCATTTTTTCTGGCCTGCACCCTGGCGCGCCTGATTCCCGCCTTTCAGTCGCCGGACGAGGTGGCCCATCTCCTGCGCGCCGACATGATCGGAAACGGCCAATTGCTGCTGGAGAAACCCGCGCCCGGGGCGGCAGGTTATAGCGGCGGCCATACGGACCAGCACCTGGTCTATTTCGCCAGGTGGATGCTCAGGATCGCGGGGGACAGCAAGGAAGGGCTGTCCCCCACCTGGCTCATGGAGCAGGCATCGCAGCATGGGTGGGCCAACGACAGGAAATTCATGGACGTCGCGGGCACGGCCTATTACCTGCCCTTGATCTACCTGCCGCATGCGGTCGGCCTGTCGGTATCGCGCCATCTGGACTGGTCGATGCGCGCCAGCTACGATTTCACGCGCGCGCTGGTGACATTCACGGTGCTGGCCCTGCTGGCCTGGGCCTGGCAGTTGCTGCCCGCCAACCTGTTGGTGCGTGCGCTGGTGCTGATGCCCATGTCGGCCTTCCAGATCCTGTCGCCCACCATCGACGGCCTGTGCATCGCCATGACGCTGGTGCTCGCCGGGCTGGCCATCGCGGAGTACCAGGCCGGGTTGCGGGGCGGCAGCGCGCCACCCAGCCGCTGGCGTTTTGCCGCCATCCTGGGCTTCACCTTCGTGCTGGTCACCTCGCGCACCCACTTGCTGCCGCTGCTGGCCCTCCCGCTGTTGCTGCTGTGCCAGCGCTTCTCCTGGGCCCGGTTCGGTGGCTTCGGGCTGCTGTGTGGGGCCAGCCTGGGCTGGACGCTGTACGTGCTGCTGACCACGATGGACGGGCGCGTCGAGCGCACGCATTCCACGCTGCAGATCGTGCAGATCTATCTGGCGGACCCGCTGTACTTCCTGGGCCTGGCCGGCAGCACCCTGGCCGATCCGGACAAAGGGCCCTTCCTGGCCCACTCCTTCGTGGGCGTGCTGGGCTGGCTCGACACCTTCATCCCCAAGCCGGCCATGCGCGGCATCTGGGCGGTGCTGGCGCTCATGGCGCTGCTGGCAACGGCCTATGCGCAGCGCGAGGAGCGGCCTTACACGGCACTGCGCGCCGTGCTCACGGCCTGCGCCGTCAGCAGCACGCTGCTGGCCTTTTTCGCCCTCGCAGTCACCTGGAACGACTACCCCGTGGCAGCCATTTCGGGCTTGCAGGGCCGCTACTTCATCATGTCGGCCCTGCTGTTCGCGCTGGCCATCGGGCCCCTGGAGCATGAGCGAACGCCGCTGCAGCAGGCCGCCGAGTTCGGGCTCGGCTGCGCTGTGGCCGCGTATTTTCTGCTGGTGCTGGCGGTGACCCTGCACAGCCGCTACCAGCTGGCACTCTTTTGAGCCGACATATGCGTTGCAGACAAAGCCGCTAGGATGGGCCTCCCCCATCCTCCTGTCGCCACCCGGCTCCGTCCATGCGCCCTACCCCTGCCGACCACACGCCCCCGCCCCTGGCCACACTGATGGTGGCCACCTGCAATGTGCTCAACCTGGCCAACCCCGGGCGCCTGTTCTACCCCAACCAGGAGGCCTACACCGAGGCCGAGTACGAACGCAAGATCGACTGGCTGGGCAGCCGGTTTCGCACGCTCAATGCCGATGTGCTGGCGGTGCAGGAGGTCTGGGACGAGGCGGCGCTGAAGGCGGCCATCGCGCACAGCGGGCTGCGCTACGACTTCGTGGCGGTGCCCGGTGCGGAAAACGACGACAAGCGCCACGGCGCCCAGGGCACGCCGCGCGTGGGCATTGCCACGCGCCTCAAGGTGGAGGCGCTGCAGTCGTTCGCGCAGTTTCCACCGGCCTTCCAGGTCGATGTGCCAGGCCTGGGGCTGCACACGCGCTTCGAGCGCCCGCCCCTGGTGGCCACCTTGCGCATGAAGCACGGACAGCGCGTGAACGTGCTCACGGCGCACCTCAAGTCCAAGCGCCCCAAGTTCCTGCAGGACGCCAATGGGCATGTGCTGGAGGACAAGGACGACCGCAAGGTCGGCGCCCTGGCCTCGCTGCGCTCGCTGGTGATGCGCGGCGCCGAGGCCATGGCCCTGCGCTGCCTGGTGATCGACCTGCTGCAGCGCACCAGCGTGCCGCTGGTGGTGATGGGCGATTTCAACGACACGCCCGACAGCGTGACCACCCAGCTCATCTGCGCCACCACCGAGATCGCCTATGACCGCTCGGCGCGCGACGTGGCGCTGTTCAACGCCTACGACCTGCAGGGCGAGATGGCGCTCAAGAAGGACGTGGCCTTCTCCCACATCCACCAGGGCTCGCCCTCGGTGCTCGACCAGATCCTGGTGAGCGAGGAGTTTCTGCCGCGCGGGCGCAACAGCCTGGGCGATGTGCGCCGGGTAGACTATTTCAACGACCACCTGCACGAGGGCCGCGACCGCACGCGCTCAGACCACGGTTTCGTGCGCGCGCTGCTCAGGCTGCAGATGGAGGAAAAGCACGCGCCTGCGCCAGGCCCGTGACGCCAGGCCCGTGACGCCGGGCCGGCGGCACAGCCCGGCACCGCGCCGCATCACCCATTTGCCTTTGCACAGCAGCGCATGGCGGTGCTACATTCCAGCGCGATTCAGAGGAAGCGATCGATGCGTTGGAGAATGATGGTGTTCGTATGCCTGGGCCTGGCGGCCCTGTCTGCGAGCGCGCAGGTGCACCGCTGCAAGCAGGCGGACGGCAAGATGGTCTACAGCGACCAGCCCTGCACCCGCAGCCAGACGGGCGGGGTGATACTGCCCGACCCCAGCGTGCGCGAAGTCGCCTGGGAGCAGGCACGCAACCGGGCGCAGGGCGCGGGCACGCCCAACTCCGCCCCCTGCCGCGCCGCCAAGGAGGAAATGGCCCAGCTCATGGCGTTGCGCACCCTGCCGCCCGAGGAAAAGCGCATTCGCCTGGAAGGGCAGGAGAACCGCGTGGCCGCCGCCTGTGGCACCGTGCCCCCGGGAGCGAACCAGCCCCCGCTGGCCGGCAAGGCGCCCGCCGCCAGCACGCCCGTGGTCATCGTCTACTGCGACGCCGGCCTGTGCCATGACAACAAGGGCGGCGTGCACATGAAGAGCGGGCCGGACTCTGTGGACCCGGCCACCGGCAGGCACTGCGCACGCGTGGCCGGGCAGACGGTCTGTGCGGACAATAACCGGAAGTAGCCAAGGGTCAGGAAAGCCCGGCAGCGGCTTGCTCTGCAACACGGCGTGCCGGCTGACACAAGTGGTAACGAGCCCCCCAGTAAGATGCCGCCCCATGCGCCCCTCCATTTGCCCGGGCGACGAGACGACCATGACATTGCCCTGCGCTCCTACCTCCACGCCGACCCGGCACCCCGACACCCCCGCCAGCCGCTGGCCCACCCGCACCGCGGCGGCCGCCCTGGTGGCCGTGCTGCTGGCGGCCTGCAGCAGCACGCCGCTGCCGCCCTGGCCTTCGTCCGGCGCCGCCGCGCCGCGCCCCAATGCCCCGGCACCGCTGCCGCGCACGCAACCCGGCAAGGTGGTGCCCGCACCGCTCGGCACGGCGGGGCAGCCGCAGCCCCCGTCGGCCCAGCCCGCCGCCACGGGTGCGATTGCCGCGCCGCTGCCACCCGCCGCGCCCATCGTGGGCCGCAACGAGCCCCTTGCGACCCCACCCACACCACCCTACGGCCCGGCCGTGATGGCGCGCTTCCCCGAGCCCCAGGTGCGCTACAGCACGCCGGGCCTGGCGCCCGACCGCCGCGCCTTCACCACCAATGCCGAGCTGGAGCAGTGGCTGCAGTCCGTGGCCCAGGGCTCGGCCGGCGGCCCCTCGCGCGCCAGCGTGCTGCGCCTGGGGGCCTCGCAGCGCGGCGAGCCCCTGCTGGGCCTGCTGCTCACGCGCGCCCAGGGCGATGACCCGGCCAGCCTGGACGCCGGCAAGCGCCCCACCGTGGTCCTGATCGGCCAGCAGCATGGCAACGAGCCAGCCAGCGCCGAGGCCCTGCTGGTGATTGCGCGCGAGCTTGGCCAGGGCCTGCTGGAGCCCCTGCTCGAACGCATCAACGTGATCGTGGTGCCGCGCGCCAACCCCGACGGTGCCCAGGCCGACACGCGGGGCACGGCCAACGGCATCGACATGAACCGCGACCACCTGCTGCTCAAGACGCCCGAGGCCCAGGCCATCGCGCGCCTGGTGCGCGACTACCGCCCCATCCTGGTGGTGGACGCGCACGAGTACACCGTGGCCGGCCGCTACAAGGAAAAGTTCAACGCCGTGCAGCGCTACGACGCGCTGCTGCAGTACACCACCACGGCCAACTACCCCGAGTTTTTGACCAAGGCCTCGCAGGAGTGGTACCACCAGCCCATGGTGGCTGCACTCAAGGCCCAGGGCCTGTCCAGCGAGTGGTACTACACGAATGCCACGGGCGCCGATGACCGCACCCTGTCCATGGGCGGCGTGCAGCCCGATACGGGCCGCAACGTGCACGGCCTGAAGAACACCGTGAGCCTGCTCATCGAGACGCGCGGTGTGGGCATAGGCGCGCTGCACCTGCAGCGCCGCGTGCACACCCAGGTCACGGCCATCACCAGTGCGCTGCGCTCCACCGCCGAGCGCGCCGCCAACCTGGAGCAGGTGCGCAGCTTCGTGGTGCGCGACATCTCGGCCAAGGCCTGCCGCGACAACGTGGTCGTCGAAGCCGGCCCCACGCCCATGCAGCGCGAGGTGGTCTTCATCGACCCCGAGACCGGCATGGACCGCGCCATGCGCGTGGACTGGAACTCTTCGCTGAACCTGCGCACCCTCAAATCGCGCGCCCGCCCCTGCGGCTACTGGGTGGCGAGCCAGGCCGCGCCGGTGGTCGAGCGCCTGAAGCTGCTGGGCCTGCAGGTGCTGCGCATCGGCGAAGGCGGCTCGCTGCTGGCCGACACCTACCGCGAGACCGCGCGCGAGACCTCGGAGCGCCGCGACGTGCTGGGCAGCATCGGCGGCGACGCCGACATCCTGCGCGTGCAGGTGGCCCCCGTGCGCGCCGCCATCGACGTGCCCGCCGGCAGCTTCTACGTGCCCCTGAACCAGCCCCTGGCCCACCTGGCCGTGGCCGCGCTGGAGCCCGACACGCAAAACAGCTACTTCGCCAACCGCCTGGTGGAAGACCTGTCGCAGACCGTGCGCGTGATGTCCACGCCCTCGCTGGTGTTCGAAGAGACGGATTGAAATGAAGCCCCCCTGAGGCGCTTCGCGGCTGAGGGCCACCGCCAGAGTCGGCGGCTCTTCGGGCAGGTCCAAGCCTGCGCAGGCAGGCTTGGAGCCACGGCCCTCTGGTCGTGCGCCCCGGGTGGCGAACTGCACGATAGGTCGCGAAGAAGCCACTGGCGTCGTGGGGCTGCCAGCGGACGGAATCGGCGCCACCGCCCAGGGTTGACCCTGGGCTGATTGCTACAGCCTGTTACCGTAAGATGGGTGGACCCCGCATGCGCAGGCCCGGCCGGGCGCGCGCATGCATCCGACCCCCTTGAACGCGATGCCTGTCGCCACCCGTCCATGACACCCGCACCCGCACCGCAGGAACACCACTTCACCCAGCGCCTGGACCAGGCCCCGGGCCAGTCCGATCTCATCGGCCTGATGGCGCTGATGTTCAATGCCCCGCCTGGCGGCTGGATGGCTGCGCTGACCCAGGTGCGCAGCGAGGCAGGCTCGCTCACAGCCCTGGCCGACCTGCTGGCCGGCACGCCCCAGTTCCAGGGCCGCTTTGCGGGCAAGACCACGCCCACGCAGATCCTCGATACCTTTCTGTCCTTCATCGGCCTGGTGCCGGGCACACAGGCCCATGCTGCAGCAGGCACCGCCGTGCTGGCCCAACTGCAGGCCGGGGCCAGCGTGGGCACGGTCATGGTGCAGGTGCTGCAGTTTTTGCAGACCACCACCGAGCCCCTGTTCCAGCCCGCGCGCCAGTACCTCACCAACATGGTGGAGGTGGCCACCTACCACACGGTGACACTGGGGCTCAAGAGCACCTCGGTGGACGACATGCGCACGCTGCTGGCCAAGGTCACGTCCGACCCGGCGAGCGTGGCGCAGGCCAAGCAGGCGCTGGACCAACTGGCGGCGCCGCCCGCCCCCAGCCCTTCCGCCCCTCCACCTCCACCGCCACCACCCGCCCTCACGAGCGCGGACACGGTGGGCGACATCAACACCAAGATGGGCGCCTACGCAGGCACGGCGGCCACGGCCAATGCCAGCGGCATGACGGCCCTGCAACTTGAGGCCCTGGGCGGCCACACGGCCAAGCTCCCGGCCAATGGCATCACCGGCCTCGCCCTGGACCTGGGCGCAGCGCAGATGACCGACGCCATCAGCGCCGCCCTGCTGGGCAAGGCCAGCGCAGCCAGCGTGGTGGCCACGAATGCCACGTCTGCCGAGGTGGGCAGCCTGGTCACGCTGGTGGCGCATATCACGGCGGGCGGCATCACGGGCACCCTGCCCGTCACGCTGGCCCAGTTGGCCGATGTGCGCGGCGCCCTTGCGCCCAAGCTGGCGGCAGGGCTGACCCTGGCCGTCAGCGGCACCGCCGCGGCGAACAGCATCGACCTGACGGGCCTGGCCAACACGGCCACGGCTGCCGGCGGCGCGGACGATGACACCTACATCGTGGACAGCACCACGCACACCATCGTCGAAGCCAGTGGCGGCGGCACGGGCATCGACACGCTGCAAAGCAGTGTCTCCATCACCCTGGCCACCAATGTGGAGGTGCTCAGCCTCACGGGCAGCGGCAACCTCAGCGGCACCGGCCTGGCGGGCAACGACACGCTGCAGGGCAACAGCGGCGACAACCTGCTCTCGGGTGCCGGGGGCAGCGACGCCATCAACGGCGATGCGGGCAACGACACCCTGGATGGCGGCACCGGGGCCGACGCCCTGGATGGCGGCACCGGCGACGACCGGTATGTGGTGGACGATGCGGGCGATACGGTCACCGAAATCGGCGGCCAGGGCGTGGACACCATCGAGGCGTCCGTCACCTACACGCTGGCCGCCAATGCCGAGGTGCTCAGCCTCACGGGCAGCGGCCATATCAATGGCACGGGCACGGCGGACAACGACACCCTCATCGGCAACAGCGGCAACAACGAGCTGTCGGGCGCAAACGGCCACGACTCGCTGCAGGGCGGCGATGGCGACGACACGCTGTTGGGCGGCATCGGCGATGACACGCTGCAGGGTGGAACGGGGGACAACCTGCTCGATGGCGGCGCAGGCACGAACCAGATCGTCCTGGATGCAGGCTCCGCATCCAACCGGGTGGTGATCGATCTCTCCGTCACGGGCTTGCAGGTCATCAGCGGTTTTCGGCCGGGCACGGACAGGATCGAGCTGAGCGCGCAGCAGGTCGCCAATTTCGAAGTGGACAGCGGCGCTTTCCAGTTGAACGACTACGACTCGGCCGGAGACCCCGTTTTCGTTCTGGCCAACGGCAACACACAGCTCTGGTTCGACTCCGATGGCGCCGGTGGCGCGGCGGCGGTGCAGATCGCCCAATTGAGCCCCGGCGCGGCCATCACGGCCTCCGATTTCATCCTGCTCGACCCCGTCCATCTCGTCGGCACCGCGGGCGACGACAGCCTCACCGGCAACCATGCTAACAACCGCATCACCGGCCTGGCGGGCAGCGACTCACTGGTGGGAGGGAGTGGCAATGACACCCTGGATGGCGGCCCCGGCCTCGACACCCTGGACGGGGGCGCGGACAACGACCTGTTCATCGTGGACGATTCCGGCGACGTCGTCATCGAGGCCAGCAACGCGGGCACTGACACCATAGAGTCGTCGGCCACCTACACCCTGGCGGCCCACACCGAGGTACTCAGCCTCACGGGCTCCAGCGACATCAACGGCACCGGCACGGCGGACAACGACACCCTCATCGGCAACAGTGGCAACAACCAGCTCTCGGGCGGGGACGGCCATGACTCGCTGGAGGGCGGCCAGGGCCAGGACACGCTGCTGGGCGGCATCGGCAACGATACGCTGAAAGGCGGCAGCGGCAACGACACCCTGACCGGCGGCACCGGCAGCGACCTGATGCGCATCGGCGAAGGCCTGGACGCCATCACGGATTTCAATGCCAGCGAAGACCTGGTCTATGTGGAAGGCATCGGCCAGGTCAGCGCCGACTTCCTGGACGTTGGCGGCGACGCGTTCGAAGAGGACGAGTATGGTGCCTTCGGCAGCCAGGCCATCTTCGTGCTGGCCAATACAGGCACCGAACTCTGGTACGACGAAGACGGTATTGGTGGCAGCAGCGCCAGCCAGGTCGTACAGCTGGTGGGCGGCATCACAGGCACGTTCAGCACAGGCAATATTCAGAACATCTAGATCGCGCAGGGCGTGCCACCCAGCACAGGCGGTGTGGCCAAGCCGCATGCCGGTGCCGGACTCACAGGGTCACGGCCCCGCAGGCGCCTGCGCGCCGTCCGCCAAGGCGGCCAGTGCCCGGCGCAGCAGCACGACCGCACTGCTCCAGTCACCCGGCCGGGCCTGCCGGAACAGCCGCGCGCTGGGGTACCAGGGGTTGCCTTCGCGCTGGTGCGCCACCCAGTGCCAGCGGGCCTCGTGCGCCAGCAGCACCCACACAGGCTTGCCCAGGGCACCGGCCAGGTGGGCGGTGGCGCTGCAGGCGGTGACCACCAGGTCCAGTCCGGCCATGGCCTGCGCCACGGCATTCCAGTCGGTGGGCCCAGGGCCTGCGGGCTCGATGGGCGGCATGCCCGGGGGTGCCCCATGGCCCGGCGGCTGCAATGAGGACCAGGCGATGCCCGGCAGGTCCAGCAGCGGCTGAACCTGGTCCCAGCGCAGGCCGTGCACCGGGTCCCGTGCCGTGCCACTGTCCCAGGCGAGGCCGACACGCAGGCGCTCATCGCCAGGCTGCTGCGGCGTGGCCGTGCGCAGACTGGGCTGCGCTGGCAGCATCTCCAGCGTGGCGATGCCCAGGCGCAGGGGCAGCGAGCCAATGGCTACATGCCTATCGAAAGGCGGCAAGGGCGCATCGGCCCCCAGCACTGCGGCCAGGCCGGGCCAGGCCTGCGCCGCCACCAGGGCCTGGAGCGGCGCGGGCACTTGCAGCAATAGGCGCACGCCCTGGCCCTGCAGGCTGGCGGCCAGGGCCGGTACGAAGCGCAGGAACTGGATCACCTCGCCCGCGCCCTGCTCGGTGTGCACCAGCAGGGTCTTGCCTGGGATGGGTTCGCCCTGCCAGGCAGGCTGGGCGAAGCCTGGCCGCCGGGTGGCAAAGCCGCTCCACTGCCAGCGCCATTCGTACTCGGCGAAGCCTTCGGCCAGGTGGCCCGCGGCGAGCAGCGTGGTGGCCTTGTTCCAGTGCACCTGGGCGTCCTGCGGGGCGATGGCCAGGGCACGGTCGTAGTCCTGCACAGCCTCTTCCAGCCGCTCCATGGCGCGCAGCAGGTTGGCCCGGTTGGCGTACGCGATGGCGCTGGCGGGGTCGAGCGCAATGGCCTGCGCATAGGCCTGCAGCGCTTCTTCACTGCGCCCCAGCCGGCGCAGCAGCGCCCCGCGGTTCACCCAGGGGCCGGGGCGGGCCGGGTCGTGCGTGCTGGCGCGCTCGAAGGCCGAAAGCGCCAGGTGCAGCTGTTGCAGGCCGCGCAGGGCATTGCCCAGCGCGAACTGGGCATCGGCCGTGGCGGGCGCACGCGCCACCATCTGCTGCACGATGAGTGCGGCACGCGCGCCGTCGCCCAGGGCGGCCACGGCGCTGGCCAGGCCGCTGGCCGCACGCAGGCTGTCGGGCAGCAGGTTGAGCGCCGCCTCCAGCGCCTGCGCGGCCGCGGCGTGGCGGCCGCGCTGCAGCAGCAATTCGCCCTGCTCCAGGTACAGGTCGGGGTGGGTCCCGGGCTGCTGCAGGCCCTGCGCCAGCGCCGCCAGGGCATCGTCCCAGCGCTGCTCGCGCCGCGCCAGCAGGGCCAGGGCCAGGTGGTGCAGTGCCTCGCCGGCACCGGCCGCCAGGGCGCGCCGTGCTGCGGCAGCCGCCGGTTCGACCAGGCGGCCGGCCAGGGCCACGCGCACACGGCGCAGCTCCAGCGGCAGGGCGGGCTGGGCGTGGGCGGCACCCACCGTGTCCAGCCAGGCGAGGGCCTGGGCAAACTCGCGCCGGCCCAGCCATTGCGCCAGGCGCCGGTCCACGGCGAGCAGGGTCATGGGTGCAGGGGGCGATGCAACAGGCTCGGTGGTCATGGGGCAACAGAAGGCAGCAGGGACGGGGTGCCGGCATCGAGCACCTGGGGTGGCAGCGGCGGCGGCGCCTCGGGGCGCCGCCCCTGGGCCAGGTCTTGGAGCAGGCGCGCCAGGCGCGGCACGCAGTGGCGCTGCTGGTCGTAGCTGGCCAGGATGGTGGCGCGCGCGGCGTCGCGCAGGGCTTGCAGTTCGGCGCGGCGCGCCAGCGCATCGGCCAGGGTGGTGGCGATGGCATCCACGTCGAAGTAGTCGACCAGCAGGCCGTTGTGGCCGTGGCGGATGAGTTCGCGCACGGGCGCGGTGTCGGAGCCCACGAGCAGGCAACCGGCGGACATGGCCTCGGTCATGGACCATGCCAGCACGAAGGGGATGCTCAGGTAGGCGTGCACCGACGACACCTGCAGCAGCTTCACATGCTCGGCAAACGGCAGCGAGCCCACGAAGTGCGTGCGCAGCGGGTCCAGGCGCACCAGGTCCAGCACATGGTTCTTCCAGCTGCGGCCATCGGCCGGGGCCTTGCCGTAGCTCACGCCTTCGCCCCCGGCGATGACCACGTGGGCGTCGGGCCGCAGGCGCTGCACCTGCTCGGCCGCACGCAGGAACTGGTCGAACCCGCGCTGCGGCTCCAGGTTGCGCGCGACGAAGGTGAGCACCTCGTCCTGCGCGCTGAGCACTCGGCCCGTGGGCAGCAGCAGGCGCGCCCCGGGGTCGGGGCGCACGGTGTCGGTGTCGATGCCGTCGTGCAGCACGCTCATGCGCGCATGGGCGTCTGCCGGGTGCTGGGACTTCTGCCAGGCTGTGGGCGACAAGCCCCAGTCCATGGCCTCCAGGCTGAGCGACAGGCCGGCATTGCGCGCGCGCAGGTTCATCTCGCGCGCCAGCGAACGCTCGCCGATGAAGCCGTAGTCGCCGCCACGCGAGCGGTAGTAGAACTCGCAGTAGTGCAGCAGCGGCACGGCGGGAAACACCTCCTTGGCGAACAGCGATTCACCCCAGCCGGGGTGGGCCGCAATCACATCGGGGGTGAAGCCCTCGGCCTTGAGCCGCTGCATCACCTCGGCCGCCGCGCGGCCGTGCACCATGAAGCTGTCGAACGCGGAGCCCGGTTCGTCGCCGCCAAAGCCCTCGTAGCGGTTGTGCACACGGTAGCTGCGGTACTGCACGCCGGGCACCGCATGCGCCAGCGGGCGCTTCTTGCTGCCCTCGCCCTGGCGCCGGCCCAGCACCACGATGCGGTGCCCGCCCTGCCCCGCCAGGTGGGCCACGATGTGGCGCCACTGGCCGGGCATGTTCTGGTGGATGAAGAGATAGTTCATGCCGCCCGGTCTGCGCCGCGGGGCGGAAAAAGGTCGGCGGAGAAACGGCGATGGCGGCTGCGGGGCATGGAGGTGGGGGCGGAACGGGAAGTGCCCAGGCAGTCTACCGGGCCCCGCCAGGAAACCACATGTAACAAAATTTTGCCCAATTGCAAGGGGATTGTCCCTTGGCACGGCGGGCCAGGGCTGCGCCCATACTGTGCAGGAGCGCGGCGGGGCTGGCAGGACACCGAGGCAGGCCACACGCCGCTGCCCATGGAGCGCCGTCATGCCCAGCGAAATCGTTCATACCATCGGCTGCACCATCTATCTGGTTTTTGCCCTCCTGTTCCTGTGGATGGGCAGGGTCCCCCGGACCAACGCCGGGCCCGGCTGGTGGGCCGGGGCCATGCTGTTCGCGCTGGCCTCGCGCCTGGCCTACTTTCTGCTGCTCAGCCGCACCGACCTGGCGCTGGCCGTGTTCGTCTACGCCAGCCTGGTCGCGGTGGAAAAGGCGCTGCTGGCCATCGGGCTGGTGGAGTTCCTGGGCCTCCAGGTGCGCCACCGCTGGCTCTGGGCGGCCCTGGCGGCCGCCGAGCTCTGGGTGCTGCTGGCCTGGCTGTCGGACGTGCACCCGGTGGCGCGCAGCCTGGGCCTGGCCTTGTTCAACGCCGGCTTTCTCAGCTTCATCGCCTGGACGGCCTACCAGCGGCGCAACGACGTGCCCAACCACCTGATGCTGCTGACCGCGGTGGTGAGCGCGGCGCTGGTGCTGCACTGGATGTCGGCCTTCGTGATCTTCCAGGCCGTGCCGGGCTGGCGCGTCACCGGCTTCCTGCTGGGCACGTTGCTGGTGCTGGTGCAATACATGTCGCTGCTGGCGGCGGTGCTCATGGATTTTCAGCGGCGCCTGGTGCAGGCCGAGGCGAATGCACTGGACATGGCCTTCCAGGACCCGCTGACCGGGCTGAACAACCAGCGCTACATGAACACCTTGTTCGAGAAGGCGCTGGTGCTGGCCAACCGGCCCCACCAGTCGGCCGCGGTGATCTTCATCGACCTCGACAACTTCAAGCCCATCAACGACCTCGCAGGCCACCATGTAGGTGATGAGGTGCTGCGCACGGTTGCAGGGCGACTCAAAAAGAATACCCGCAGCACGGACATCTGCGCGCGCATCGGCGGCGACGAGTTCGTGGTGATCTGCACCCAGCTGGACCATGCCGAGCAAGCCGGCGACATCGCCAGCAAGCTGCTCACGGAGCTGATCCAACCCATCACCGTGGAGGAGCGCCATTTTGCGCTGGGCGCCAGCATCGGCATCAGCCTGTACCCGGCGCACGGCGACACGCTGGCCAAGCTGCTGGAATATGCGGACAGCGCCATGTACCAGATCAAGCGCTCGGGCAAGAACGGCTACCAGATCCATGCTGGCGCAGGCGCCGCGGCGGCATAGGGTACAGGGCAGAATGCGCTCCATGGCCGCCGAAGATGTATCCCCACCACCGCTGTACCAGGGCAGTTGCCTGTGCGGTACCGTGCGCTACGAAGCCCGCGCCGAGATCAAGGCGCCATCGCACTGCCATTGCGGCATGTGCCAGAAGGCCCATGGTGCAGCCTTTGGCTCCTATGGCAATGTGCCGGTGGGCAGCTTTGCCTTCACGCACGGGGCCGACCGGGTGAAGCACCGCGAATCATCGCCGGGCGTCACGCGCAGCTTCTGCACGGAATGCGGCTCGCCCCTGACCTGGCACAGCGAGCACGGCGATGCGGCAGCGTGGATGTCGTTCTCGCTGGGCACGCTGGACACGCCGTTCGTGCCGAAGAAGGCGCTGCGCAGCATCCATGAAAATGCGGTACCGGCTTGGCATGAACATGCCGGCGAGCGCAGTAGCTGAACGGCGGCGGCAGGCCGCCCCACCACACCCCATGAATTTCCAGATCCGCCGTGCAGGCGCCAACGATGCCCCGGCCGTGGGCCGCCTGACCCGCGCCGCCTATGCCAAATGGGTCCCGGTGATCGGGCGCGAGCCCCTGCCGATGAAGGCGGACCACGCCGCCGCAGTCAGGGAGCATTGGGTCGATCTGCTGGAGGTCGATGGGGCGCTCGCGGGCCTGATCGAGATGGTTGCGGAGCCGCAATGGCTGTTGATCGAGAATCTGGCGGTGGACCCCGCCTTCCAAGGCCGTGGCTGCGCACGCCTTCTGCTCGAACAGGCGCAGCGGATCGCCCTGGCGCAGCAGCTCCAGGGCCTGCGGCTGTACACCAACAAGCAGTTCGCCTCGAATGTGGACCTGTACCTGCACCATGGGTTTGCCGTGGACCGCGAAGAACCCTTCATGGGCGGATTCACCGTCTACATGCGCAAGCCGCTCGCCCCCGGCAGCACACCACCTGTCGCCCCAGCTGCATGAGGCCCCCGGTTCCGTGGCACCATCGCGCCACCGCCAGTGGCCGGTAGACGGCAAGGCCCTGCGGCATCGAAAAGAAGTCCAAGAATCCAACAAGGGGGTCACCATGACAAAAACACCAGGTACACAGCCAGGAGCACACCATGCCTGATACCTACAACGGCATAGGCACGTCCTACCTGGGTAGGGCCTGTTAACACTATTTTCAGGGTCGCGAAGGCCCTTGCCGGCGTGCCAATCTAGGCGCGCGATGCCGCGTGTGCCCTTGCACACGCAAGGAGCGCAACGACGAGTGGCGCGCCGGCAAGGGACTTCCCTTCGGGTTGCCCGGCCTGGGGGCCGTCTGCGGCGTTGCCCTCGCTTGCAAGGTGCACACCTTGCTGCGCACGAGCGCCTTGCATCCAGCCCCCAGGCCGGGCAACGCGATCCCTGAAAATAGTGCTAACAGGCCCTGGTGCAAGTTCGAGCAGGACGACTCGTTCGTCACCACCAAGTGGTTCCAGATCGTCGCGCCGATCTTTCCGCTGGGCAGCGTGCGGCTGCGCGACCTGGGCAGCGAAGGCGTGCCCTTTCTCAAGCGCACCACCAACTACGAGTTCATCGAGGATGTGCCGCTCGACGTGATGCAGGTGCTGCGCACCTATGCCTACACCATCTTCATCGTGGCCTGGTTCGGCCACTGGGCCTTTGGCAACAAGCCGCCGCTGATGCGCTTCATCATGATCACGCTGGGCATTCTGCTGCCCTTTGTGCTGCGCTTCCTGTCCAAGCGCATGTCGCAGTAAGCGCCTGGCAGGCGGCCGCGGCGCTCAGCGCCGGGCACGCTTGCGCGGCGCCCCGGCTGCGGGGGGCACGGCCCCCTCGCCCAGCAGCTCCTGCGCCACCTGGGCCACCAGCGTGCGCAGCCAGCGGTGTGCGGGGTCGTCGCGGTAGCGCACGTGCCAGCCCATGTGCAGCGGAAAGCGGCCCAGGTCTGCGGGCGCGGGCAGCACCCGAAGCCGCGTGTCGTGCGCCAGGCGCCGGCAGATCAGCTGCGGCAGCGTGGTGCAGTAGTCGGTCATGGCCACCATCTCGGGCACGGCCAGGAAGTGCGTGACCGAGACCGCCACCTCGCGCTTGAGACCCTGGCGCTCCAGCGCCTGGAACAGGCCGGCGCGCAGCCGGCCGGGCGGCAGCACGTTCACATGGCGCAGCTGCTCATACACCTTCCTCGTCAGGCGGGCGCCGACCTCGGGGTGGCCGGCGCGCACCATGCAGGCCAGGCCGTCGTCGCCCAGGTGCTGCACAACCAGGTTGTCGGGCGCGTCGACGATGCGGCCCAGCACCAGGGCCGTGGTGCCTGAGACCACGCCGGTCTCGGCCAGGTCGGTGCCGTAGGGCGCCAGGCGCAGGCGCATGCCGGGCGCCTGCTCGCGCAGCCGCGCCACGATGGCCGGCATGAGCGCGAATTCCATGTAGCTGTTGGCCGCAATGGTCACCAACTGGTCGGCGCTGGCCGGGTCGAACGCCTGCTGGCCCAGCACGATGCCATCGAGCACCCCCAGGGCCTGCGCAATCTGCGGCGCCAGCGCCAGGGCGCGCGCTGTGGGCTGCATGCCGTAGCGCTCGCGCACGAAGAGCGGGTCTTGCAGCAGCGTGCGCAGGCGCGTGAGCGCATTGGACAGCGCGGGCTGCGTGGTGCCCAGGCGCTCGGCGGCACGGGTGACGCTGCGCTCCTCCATCAGGGCGAGAAAGACAGGGAGCAGGTTGAGGTCGTAGCGCATAGATATTCTTTTAACCGTATATCTGGAATCCAGCAAATAAATTGGATGAATTTCACCAGGGCGCGCATCCTTCGTCCTGTGCCAGCCCTGACCCATCCACTTTCGACTTTGCAAGGAACCACCATGACCACCACCGCTACCACCACCGAAGCCCTGTTCACCCCCACCCGCGTGGGCGCCATCGAGGTGAAGAACCGCATCGCCATGGCCCCGCTGACACGTTCGCGCGCCGGCATGGACGGCGTGCCCTCGGCCCTGGCGGCGCGCTACTACGCCGAGCGCGCCTCGGCCGGCCTGCTGATCGCCGAAGCCACCAACATCTCGCGCCAGGCGCGCGGTTATGCCTGGACCCCCGGCATCTACACCGATGCCCAGGTGGCCGGCTGGAAGCAGGTGACCAACGCCGTGCACGCGGCCGGTGGCCGCATCGTGCTGCAGCTGTGGCATGTGGGCCGCATGTCGCACACCAGCCTGCAGGAGAACGGCGCTGCGCCCGTGGCACCCTCGGCGCTGCAGGCCGGGGGCAGCGTGTTCACCGAGGCGGGCTTCGAGGCGCCAAGCGCACCGCGCGCGTTGACGCTGGAGGAGATCGCCGCCATCGTCGAGGACTACCGCCAGGCCGCACTGCGCGCCCAGGCCGCGGGCTTCGATGGCGTGGAGGTACATGCCGCCAACGGCTACCTGCTCGAGCAGTTCCTGCGCGACAGCACCAACCGGCGCGAGGACCGCTACGGCGGCTCCATCGAGAACCGCGCGCGCCTGACGCTGGAAGTGACCGAGGCCGTGGCCGGTGTGTGGGGCGCGGGCCGCGTGGGGGTGCGCCTGTCACCGTTGTCCACCGCCATCGGCGACACGCCGCTGGACAGCACGCCCATGGAAACCCATGCCTACCTGGCCCAGCGCCTGGGTGCCATGGGCCTGGCTTACCTGCATGTGGTGGAGGGGCAGATGCATGCCGAGGACGGCACCAGCCGCTTCGACAACCAGGCCCTGCGCGCAGCCTTTGGCTCGGGCGGTGCCTACATTGCCAACAACGGCTACGACCGCCAACGCGCCGTGGCGGCCACGGAATCGGGCCATGCCGACATGGTGGCCTTTGGCCGCGACTTCATTGGCAACCCGGACCTGGTGGAGCGGCTGCAGCACCGGCTGCCGCTGTTCAATGCGCCGGCTGCGGGCTACTTTGGCGGTGGGGCCGAGGGCTATACCGAGTTCACGACCGCACAGGCCGCGTGAGCCCCCGGGGCCGTGGTCACGCCCGCAGCGTCGCCATGGTCAGCCGCAGCACCACCGGCCGCACGAAGAGTACGCAGACAAAGGCCACCGGCATGGCCAGGGCATAGGCGCTGAGCACGCGCCCCAGGTAGCCGCTGGACAGGCCGGTGCCGGCGCCGACGATCACCGCGCACATCAGAAAGGCCATGATGCCCGCCATGTAGAAGGCAAAGACCACGGGCATGAAGCGCTGGGGGAGCTTCCAGAAAGGTGGGCGTGCAGAAAAGGCTGGGTGTGCGGGTTGGGACATCGGTGAACCGTTGGCAAAGATGGAAGAATGGACGCCACTGTAGAAGCCGCCGCCCCGGCGCGGTAGGCCAGCACAGGCACTTTCAGTGCTAATCTCAACTTATGAATCAGATCTCTCATTCATAAGCAATGGCTACGTCCAACCTGCGCGGCATCGAAACCTTTGTCCGGGTCGTCGAAGGCGGCAGCATTGCAGCCGCGGCGCGCCAGCTCGGCATCACGGCAGCAGCGGCCAGCCAGAACCTGGCCCGGCTGGAGAAGGATCTGGGCACCCGGCTGCTCACGCGCACCACCCGCTCGCAGGTGCTCACGGCGGCGGGCGAGGCCTACTTTGCCCAGGTGAGCCCCCTGCTCGACGGCCTGGCCCAGGCGCGGACCGAGCTGTCGGCGCTGCAGGGTACCGTGCAGGGGCGGCTCAAGATCGCCTGCTCGGTGGCTTTTGGCCGGCATGTGGTGGCGCCGCTGGTGCCCGCCTTCATGGCCCGCTACCCGCAAGTGCGGGTGGAAATGGTGATGGCGGACCGCAATGTGGACCATCTGAAGGAAGACGTGGACTGCAGCATCCGCTTTCGCCATGTATTGGAGCCCGGCCTGGTGGCCCGGCGCATCGCCACCGCGCCCATGGTGTTCTGCGCGGCGCCGGCCTACCTGCGCGCGCACGGCCGCCCCAAACGGCCCGAGGACCTGGCACACCACCCCTGCCTGTCCTTCCGCATGCCGTTCGACGGGCGCTTGATGCAGTGGCCGTTCTTGCGCGGCGGCGAGCGCTTTGCGCCGGCCATCCAGACCGCAGCGGTGTGCAATGACATCGACACCCTGGCTGCGCTGGCAGTGGCCGGGGCTGGCGTGACGCGGCTGGGCAGCTTTGTCGCCAACCCCCTCATCGCCGCCGGCCAGCTGGAGCCCCTGTTCATGGCCGGAAGCGGCCGCGCGCGCACGCTGGCCGACCCGGAGCCGCTGGAGTTCTTTGCCTGCTTTCGCGACCGGCAGCACCTGCCGGCGCCAGTGCGGGTGTTCGTGGACTTCGTTGCCGAGGCCTTGCAGGACCACCCCTTGCTGAAGGCTCCGGAATGGCCCCGTGCCGAGGGGTGAAACCCAGCGTACGCCGCCTCGCAGCCTGGCCAGGAATGCGCAGGTATTCTGCTACCCTGTGCCTTCGGCCCACTGGCCCGTGCCGCACCCGAAAGTCCGTGTCCGGCACGCCAGGCATACCGGGCCAGACGCATAGACCGCTCTTCGCCTCCAAACCGCCCATGAAAACAACGACCGCCGCCCTTGTACTCGCCTGCCTGGCCCTGGCCTCCTGCAGGTCCGCACCAACCACGACCTTCGGGTCCTACACCTTTCCGGAAAACGGCGTCACCGCCACCGAGGAAATCGGCGAGCCCCTGCTCACCCAGGCCACCGGCATGAGCCGGCCGGCCATCGTCATCCCCACCGACCAGAGGGTGGGTGACTTCGTGGTGCACGCGGGCAAGTACAACGCAACCAGCCAGACCCGCGAGTACATCCGCTTCAGCCGCGTGAACTTCCACAACGCCACGACGCAGCACCCGCACAACGGCAACCTGCACGTGTACACCAGGCACAACGGCACGCGCACCGTCTGCCTGTCGCGCACCGTCTGCGGCGACATCGACTACTCCATCGACAGAACCACCCAGTTCAGCGCCAACCACTTCCAGCAGACGCTCATCTACAGCGGCAAGATCGGCAACCGCATCACCATCGGCTACCGCGAGTCCAGCGGCAACATGGCGCGCCCGGCCTTCAGCAACGACGTGAGCTACGACCTGTCCGAATCGCGCATCGTGGGCTACAAGGGCGCCCGCCTGGAAGTCATCGACGCCACCAACACCGAGATCACCTACAAGGTGCTCAACGGGTTCAAGTAAGCCACCGACACGCCGGCCATGGCAAGCCCGAAAGGGTCTTGCCATGGCCCGCTGCACGCTTCGCGCAAGGCTGCTACGCTGCCGCTTCCGTCCACTACCGATGAAGCGCGCAAGACCATGATCGACCTGCACTACTGGCCCACGCCCAATGGCTGGAAAATCTCCATCATGCTGGAGGAATGCGGCCTGCCCTACCGCACCCTGCCGGTGAACATCGGCAAGGGCGAGCAGTTCAAGCCCGACTTTCTGGCCATCAGCCCCAACAACCGCATGCCGGCCATCGTGGACCACGAGCCGCCGGGCGGCGGTGCGCCGGTGCCGGTGTTCGAGAGCGGCGCCATCCTCATGTACCTGGCCGAGAAGACCGGCAAATTCTGGTCCACCGACCTGCGCCAGCGCTACGAGCAGATGCAGTGGCTGATGTGGCAGATGGGCGGCCTGGGCCCCATGTCGGGCCAGAACGGGCACTTCAAGAACTATGCGCCCGAGAAGGTGCCCTATGCCATCGACCGCTATGGCAAGGAAGTGAACCGCCTGTACGGCGTGCTCGACGGCCAGCTGGCACGCACGGGCGCGTACGTGGCGGGCGATGCGTATTCGATTGCCGACATGGCCAGCCTGCCGTGGATACGCTCGCACGTGGCCTATGAGATTCCGCTGGAGAACAATTTTCCGCACCTCAAGCGCTGGCACGACACCTTGATGGAGCGCCCCGCCGTGCAGCGCGGCCTGGACCTGCTCAAGGACCTGCGCAAGCCCATGACGGACGAGCAAAAGAAGGTGCTGTTCAACCAGACGGCCGAGAGCGTGCGCGACAGCGCCAAGCATGCGGCGCAGTGACTTGAGGCCCAAGGCCCGAAAGCAGGACATCCAGGGCCAGCACGGCCCTGAGATTCCGCCCAGCGCTTGTGCGGCGAGAAACTCCGAAAACGAGCCCGTTGTGCGCACCGTCGTCCTCGAACGATGGATTCAAGCCTCGTCGCGATTTCGGAGTCGATCAGTGCGCCTTGCTGGAGCCACCTGATCGCAAGCGCGGGCCAATATCGGAGGGCATGGCGAGTCATCTGCTTTTGGCCCACTGCGGGTTATCCCATGCGCTCTCCAGCTTCGGCACGCGGATAGATGATGGTGAAGTCTGCAGGTCGCTCCGTCTGATCGAGCGGTGTAGTCCCCACCTTGGCTGAATCGGCAAGCCGGTTCTCGCAGATGATTTCGTTCTCCAAGACTTCGATCACGAAGCAGAGCGCTGCTTCCAGGTTTGCCGTGGAAAGATAGATGAGCATTGCATTCGTGGTCTCCTCGTAGTCGTAGCCGCTGTCTACGAGCAAGCCGTTCGAAACCTCAGCCAAGCGATCAGGCACGATGTACCGAAGATCGGCATCTGGATTGACCATGTGGCGGGGATCGAGACGGATCAGGACCAACGGCATATTCCCCTCTCCACTTTTGGATGACCCGTTTGCGGTAACTCAGCCCCTGCAAGCGAGTGACTCCTTGTGGCCGCTTGCCGAAGTCTAGCTGCTCGCGCCCGAGCCCCGCATCACCCAAGAAGGCGACTTGGCGGAGCCGAACAGAGATCCTGTGAGCTGGGCCCCTGGGCCGGGCAGCGGGCCACCGAGTGCCAGCACGGCACTGCGCTGAACAAGGGCACGCACAGCGGGCTCTGGGTCTGGCGGGGAGCAATGCCGGGCGCAGTTGGCCTGGGGGGTCAACCGGGAAATGCTGCGTGCAGGAACGTCAGCGGCGACGGACGCTATGAACTTGAAGTCGTTGCACCGCAAGGGCTACCAGACGGGGACGTGGAACTGGTGCTTGGGAACGCCAGCGGGCGGTTCTTCTTGGGCGCAGGGGAATGGATGACTTGCGATGGTCTGAAACCGGAAGCCGAGCATGTCTGGTCAACCCGAGGCAAATCAGATCGACAGTGTCTTCAGCCTTTTGGGGATCTGTTCCGCGAGAAACGCCATCAGTGCCCGGACTGTGGGCGATTGATGGCGTTGCGTGGGGTAGATCAGCTGGACTTTCAGCGCGGACATGTGCCAGCCTTCCAGCACCCGGAGCAATTGACCTGATGCGACCAGCGGCGCCGCCTGGAACTCGGGCAGTACGGCGATTCCCAGTCCATCCAATGTGGGGGCGACCAAGGCGTCGGATGGGCCGATGACCAAACGTGAACGCAAAAGTCCTCTGGCGGTTCTGGTTCGCGAATGCAGCTTGATTTCTGCGGCTTCCTTCGACTGCAGAAGGCCGGCGTGCGCGCTGAGTTCACCTGGATGCTGCGGCAACCCGTATTGGCTTGCATAGGCGGGGCTTGCAAACAGGGCTGGGCGTACGGTGCCGATGGCACGGGCCTTCAGGCTGGAATCGGCAAGTTCGCCAATGCGCACTGCCAGATCAATGCCTTCTTCGACGATGTTGACGTGGCGGTTGCTGAGCTTGACATCCAGTTCCAGATGTTCGTGTTGGAGCAGGTACTCGGTCACCAGCGGGAGCAGCACGACTTTGCCAAAGGTCGCTGACGCAGCCAGACGAACGCGACCCCCTGGCGTTTGATCCTGAGAAAAAACCTCCTGGGTGACGGCGTTCAGTTTATGGATCAGTGGACCTGTTCCGTCCAGCAGGCGTTGGCCAGCGTCGGTCAATGCGAAGGCCCGGGTGTTGCGCTTGACGAGGCTGACCCCTGCTGCCGTCTCCATGCGCGCCAGGCGGCGCGACAAGGTTGATTTTGGAACATCCAGTTGGCGAGAAGCCCGTGACAGGCTGCCTGCCTCCGCGATCTTGATGAACCACTGCAGATCGTCGATCGAGTAGCTTTCATTGTTCATATTTTGGTACGCCGGTGTCTACACAACGAGTCTATTGGAACAAGGTTGAACCATCAACAATGGGGCTTGTTGCGGGTCGGACGAGCCCACATGGATCGCTTCCTTACGTGGCCGCAGACCCGCTTCATTCAACCATTGCACACTTTCAAGCAACTCAAATGACCATACTCGTTACGGGCAGCACGGGGCTTATCGGCTCACACCTTGTGGCACTTCTGGCCGCGCAAGGCGCAGACGTTCACGCCCTCACCAGGACACCAGAAAAGCGACAGTTTCCGCCGGGCGTCACGGCGGTCAAAGGGGACTTTCAGGATGTGGATTCGATGCGCGCTGCCATGGGTCGCGCAAGAACGCTTTTCTTGCTCAACACGGTGGCCGCAGACGAAGTCACCCAGGCACTGATTGCACTCAACCTGGCGCGCGAGGCGGGTATCGAGCGCATCGTTTACCTGTCCGTCATGCACAGCGACCGCTTCACCGATGTTCCGCATTTCACGGGGAAGCACACGGTTGAACGCATGATCGAACAGCTTGGAATGCACGCGACCATTTTGCGTCCCGCTTACTTCATGCAGAACGACGATGCCTTGATACAGTCCAGTGTTCTGGAGCGGGGCGTGTATCCCATGCCTATCGGCAGTGCAGGCATCTCCATGGTGGACGCACGTGACGTGGCGCAGCTTGCCGCACGGCATCTGCTGCGCCGAGACGCGGCAAGCGAACCCTTGCCAACCGAGGTGTTGGATGTCGTGGGGCCCACAGCGTTGTCGGGTCAAACCGCCGCCGCTGTCTGGAGCGATGTGCTGGGCAAGACCATCCGGTACGCAGGTGACGATATCGGCCCTTTTGAAGCACAGTTCCGGAGCTTTGCACCCGGGTGGATGGCGTATGACATGCGGCTCATGATGGCGCGCATGCAGATGGATGGCGAGCTGGGCTCCGCTGCCGCAGTCGAGCGCATGCAGCAAGAACTGGGCACCCCGTTGCGCAGCTACCGCGACCATGCGCTGGAAACGGCCGCGCGCTGGAGAGCTGCCCAATGAAGGCAGAAAACACCACGCCTTCCATTGTCGTTGTCTACCATTCCGGCTACGGCCATACCCAGAGACTGGCACAGGCCGTTGCCCAGGGCGCGCAGGCCGCATTGCTGGCGATTGACGCGCAAGGTACCCTGCCCGAGTCCGCCTGGATGCAATTGGATGCCGCGGATCTGATTGTGCTGGGCTCACCCACCTATATGGGAAGCGCGAGTTGGCAGTTCAAGAAATTTGCCGACGACTCTTCTGCTGCCTGGATGGCCCAAAAATGGAAAGACAAACTCTTCGCGGGCTTCACCAACAGCGGGAGCATGAGCGGCGACAAGCTGTCCACTTTGCAGTCCTTCATGACATTTGCCATGCAACACAGTGGCCTGTGGGTGGGCACCGGCATGATGCCCTCCAATACCAAGGCGGCCCTGCGCAATGACCTGAACTATGTCGGTTCCTCTTCAGGCGCGATGGCCACCACCCCGGTCGATGCGGGCGTCGACGAGGTGTTGGAAGGCGATATCGAGACGGCCCGACGCTTTGGTGAACGGCTTCGGGACGTTGCGCAGCGCTGCCCGAATGCATCGCCCCACGCGGCGTAACAGGAAGCTCCTTTCAGCATCTGTTGCCCACGCTCGCCCATCGGGCCAAAGCGGCCCATCGGCTTTCATGCCTGCTTTTTGGCGGTAGATCTGACTTGGCCAAATTCCGCCATGGCCCCAAAACGCAGGCACCAGCCAAGCGGGGCGCGCTGGCAGACGGCCAGCGCGCGCCGAGCCGGCCCCTGGCCGGCATGCCCTCGGTGCCTCAGCTGGGCGACTTCACATAGCAAGCCTTCGCCTGGATGGCCTCGTCCGTGTCCTGCTCCACGCTGGCGATGGTCGGGTAGTCCTTGACGGGGGCGGGCTGGTTGGACGTCTTGCGCGGCAGCAGGCACAGGTAGGGGCCTTTGCGGGCCCACACCACGGCCCGGTTGCCCGTGCTGTTGGTCTGCGTGCCCCAGAAGGCGGTGACCGAGCCGCGGGTTTCCTGGCGGTCGAGCACGACGCTTTCCGCCGGCTGGCCGACCAGCGCGTCGCTGGCGGGGCCGGGGCAGAACGCGAAAAGCTTGGTCACCGAGCCCTGGGTCACGATGGCACGCGAATCTCCTTGGCGCACAATGTTCAAATACTCGCGCGTGGTGAGATCGAAGCCCTGGAAGCAATACTCGGCAGCCCAGGAGCCCTCGGGCGCGGCCTGGGGCACGCCGGTGCAGGTGACCTGCACGGAGCGCACGTCGCTGCCGCTGCCCACCGTGCCGCTGGCGTTGGCCACGCTGCAGGTCTGGCCGGCCGGCTGCGTCTGCACCTGCACTGCGTAGGCGGCGCCGCTGGCCACCGGCGTGTTGAAGAAAAAGCGCCCATCGGCCTTGACGGTCAGGTTGTCGCCCTGGTTGTTCTGCAGCACCAGCGGGCTGCGCGGCACCAGGCCCGTGACCACGCCGCTCAGGTTGCGGGTGCTGGCGGGCAGGTTCTCGCAGCGCACGGAGACGTCGGTCATGTTGGCCTCGCGCACCAGCTGCGTTGGCTGCGCCACGCTGCAGCGCTGGCCCTCGGGGTGCGAGGCCACGGTGACGACGGCAGTGGTGAACCGCTCGAAGCGGCGCCCCATCACGAAGCTGCCGTTGGCGGCAACGGTCAGGTCGTCGGCGCCCTGCACCTGCAACACCAGGTTGCGCCCCTCGCCCAGGCCTGCAACGGTACCTCCCACGGTGTAGCCGGTGCCGGGCGGCGGGGTCACCGGCTGCTCATCGTCACCACCGCCGCCACCACAGGCCGCCAACAGCACCAGCGGCAGTGCCGCCAGCGCCAGGCGGGCCGCAGGCGCGCGGCCACTGCGGCCGTGCTGCTGCTGCCGCAGGCGCGGGGCGCGCGAAGGGCTGGACAATGGGGTGGTGGTAGTGGTGGTGGTCGTGGTTGACACTGGCATGCTCAAAACCCTCTCGGCTCAAAAGATATAAAAGACAGCCCCCGTGCCGCGCGCAGCAGTGCGGCGGCGCAGTGCGCAGCGCAGCGAGGTGCGCACGCAAGGGTGGGGAGCACCGATCTTGATCGAACCGCGGTGATTCGTCGGTGTCGGGTGTCACAAAGACGGTGCGTACACCCATTTGGGTGAGGCTGGGCGGTGGGCGGGCCAAGCCCGCGCGGTGGCCGTGGTGTGTACGGAAGCGGCTGCGCCGTGCGGGAGGAAATCAGCCAGGCAAGCCCACAGGTGCGGTGGCCCTGTGTGGGGTGAGGACAAGACCGGAAGCCCGTTGCAGGCCACTAGACTGCAAAGCCTTCGCCTCTTTTCATTCACCAAAGACACCATGGCCACATCCCCCGTGCTTCGCCGCCTGCTCGCCCTTCAACAACGCCTGGCCGACCTCGACGCCGAGCAGCGCCAGGCGGACGCGGAGGATGACTACGACGAGGACGATGACGAAGCCGGCGGAGAAGTGGACGCCGCCCCCGCCACCCTGGAGGCCAGCCACCAGCTGATGTTCGCCCCCATCGGCGAGCGCTGGCATGTGCACTACCACGGCCCGGCCGCGAGCACCGGCGACACGGAGCAGCCCATCTTTGCCGAGCTGCTGGACACGCTGGCCGAGCCCGCCATTGCCAAGGCCTTGCATGCACTGACCTTCACCGGGCCCGACGAGGGTGCCAACGGCACGCGCGAATGGGTGTTCACGCCGCTGATCGAACGCGGCGTGCCCTTCCCCCACCTCCGCCACCTGGCCATTCCCCAGGCCGACAACACGGCGCATAACGAGGTGTGCATCGTGCGCGAGGGCGAGATCCTCGACGACGCGGGCGATGTGGGGCGGCTGGTCGCGCTGATGCCTGCGCTCGAATCGCTGGAGCTGCCGCAGGCCCCCGACCCGGCCTTCTTCAAGGTGCCGCTGCCCGCGCTGCAGCGCCTGAAGATCGGCGCGGGCCACAACCCCAATGGCTTCATCGCCCACCTGGCGCGCCATGCCGCGCAGTACCCTGCCCTGCGCCAGCTGGACTTCAGCGACGTGCGGGGCCCGTTCATGGAGCCCGAGGGCGACTGGCCTGCGACATCGTTTGCGGACTACGAGGCGCTGTTCCAGTCCGCCATCGGCCAGCAGATCTGGTCCATGGTGCTGCGCAATGCGCAGCTGACCGAGGCGCAGTACCGGCAGTTGCACCAGATGCGGCCCAATGCCTCGCTGCAGGTGACGCACAACTTCCCCGGGTGCTATGTGAGCCATTGGAAGCCGAAGGGGTTTGTGTGGAAGCATTTGCTGGTGAATGGGTGAGGCAGGTGCCGGCCGGTTGCAACAGAACCGGCCGGCGCCCACAATGGCTCTGCAAACAGGGGCTTGCGCGCCCCGGAAAGGTGGCAACCCCCATGAAGTGGACGACTCGCATCCTGGCGATCATTGCCCTGGTGATCACAAACTTGGTCCTGCTTGCGGGCCTGCCCCAGGTAGGCGGGCCGCTATTGCTGATGGCGCTGGTGTGCCACATCGTCTACTCTGCCTTGACCGGCAAGCAAAGCAACGACGGCATGCGATGAAGGCCCTGCGCGGGCAATGCCTGTGCGGCGATGTGCAGTACACGGTGGCCGATGCGTTCTTGTACGCGCTCAACTGCCACTGCTCCCACTGCAGACGCGCCACCGGCTCGGCGTTCAAGGCGTTTGCAGGAATAGAGCGCCACCAGTTGCAGATCGTGCAGGGCGCAGACCGTTTGCTCATCTTTGGCGGCACCATCGACCACGACGCCCATTGCGGGCGCTGCGGCTCACTGCTGTACTCCCAGGTTCGCGATGGGCAGTACCTGCATGTCACGCTCGGCACGCTGGTGGACTCGCCCACGATCCGCCCGTCTGCGCACATCTTCGTCGGATCCAAGGCACCTTGGTTCACCATCACCGACGACCTGCCGCAGCACGAGGGGTTTGCCTGAATCGGCCTTGAGCGGGGATCATCGGCCACCGCGGTACGGCCAATCACTCAGCCGCTCTCATTCTGTGCAAGGCTGTCGCGCATTTCCCCATGGCGCATCCATCATCCTCCGACCGCAGCGTTCTCTGAGTTCCCCGCGTCCCCTGGGCCACGATACGGTGCGCCTGGCTAGCCGCAACCGGGGTGCTTGCGCCCAACGCTGTTGTTTGGCAGGCCTAGAAAGCCCAGGATATGGGGCGTGGCCCCGTCCACCTGCGCCATCGCACTGGCGGTGAGATTGCCCAGGCAATACGCCGGCTTGGACGGGTTGCGGAAGTTGTTGTTCAGAATCAGGAAGGTCCTGCGCTCTTCGGCTGACTGCCCGCCGTGGCCGGTGAGCCGGCCACCATGGTCGGAGGTCACGACGACCAGCCACTCCTCGTTGGCGTAGTTGGGTCGGGCGCTGAGCGCGTCGAGCACCTGCTGGATCTGGGCGTCTTCGCTCGCGAGTTTCGCCTGGTAGTGGGCACTGAGCGGATCGTAGTTGGCGGCGTGAATGTCTACGTTGTGCAGGTAGTAGAAGATCGCCGTCGGCGCATGGGTCAGCGCCAGCCAGGCCTTGACGGTGTTGGTCGCCTCCTGCGAGTTCTTCGCGGGATTGGCGCTCTTGAAGTCCGCCATGTTCGGCGCAAGGTTGTGCGTGATGTTGAACCAGTCCCCCACCACCCCGACCGTCGCCGTGGGATAAGCGAGCTTGATCTGGTCGAAGACGTGGGGCTTGAGCAACTTGAGCGACGGGTCGTTCGTGGGTACTCCATGCTGGTCCGACCAGAAGCCGGTGAACACGGAAGACCAGCCCGGGCCGCTGTTGGTCGCCTGGCTGCCACCGGCGAGCACGTTGCCGTGGAAGGCGCCGCCGGCGATCAGCGAGGACATTGCCGGCGTCGCCACGCAGCCCGGGCAGCCGATAGCGTCCCCTCGCAGTCCGTCGATGCCGATCAACAGCACATGCTTGTTACCCGGCAGCGGGTTGGGCCGCCCCGTTGCGGGAGAAAGTGCGTAGTGGTCATACGGGTCGCCGGAGTAGTCGGTTTTCAGGCCACCGACCTCGCTGGCGTTCTTGTCGCTCAGATCGCACCTGGCTGCGTCCTTGTGGAAGTCGAACGATTTGCACCAGTTGGACCGGCTCGCATCGGTACAGGCTGCGGCGCAGCTCTGCGGCGTCACGTTGGTGAGCGATTCGGTGTTGAAGCCGGCAATGGCTGCTTTCGGGGTGCTGACGAATTTGCTGAGCGGATCGAGCGCCGGTTTCAGGCTGTAGTGGTCATACGGGTCACCCGTGTACTTGCTCAAGCCGATGTCGGTTGCCCGCTGGTCGCTCAGATCACACTCCGAAGTGTTTTTGTTGTAGTCGATGGAGCGGCACCAGTGGATCCGCTGCGAATCGCGGCAGGCCGCCGCGCACGCCTCGCGCGTGACATTGGTCAGATGCTCCCTGTTGTAGCCCGAGATCGCGTGGTTCGCAGTGAGGTCGAAAGCATCGAGCGCCGCGCCCCCCGCCTGCGCCGCCCCCAGCGCAAGAAGGTACGCCAAGGCAATGCGGATCCATATTTTCATGGGTTGTCTCCTGGTTGTGAACTGGGGGATAGGCCCGCGCTTCACGGAGGCGCGTGGCGGCTGGCATTCAGGATCGAATCGAGGCGGCCCGCTCGCTGGGTCAGCTCCTGCATCGTCACGCTGAACTTCTGCGGCGCCGTCTTTTGCAGCGCCATCGCACGCGTGAGCGTGTCGAACAGTTCGAGATCGACCACCGGCCGCAACTGGTAGTTGTTGGAGGCCTGAAAGCCGGACAACATCTTGATGGCGCGCAGCGACGCCTTTTCGGACTCGTTGCGGCCGTAGGTGGTGAAAAAGGCACGCAGCTTCTTTTGCTGGGCCGCCGGCAGGTCTGTTCTGTAGAGAAGCGGGTCGCCAGGAATGAGTGGCGACTCCCAGACCACCCGCAGCTTCGCGTGCCTGGCCGGCATTTCCTTCTCGAAAAGTGCCAGGTCCTCCGTGTTGTTCACCCCGACGTCCACCTCGCCGTCGGCCACCGCCAGAAAATTGTCGCGGTGGCTTCCGTTGACCACACTGGCGAAATGCTGGGCGGGATCGATCTTGTTCTTGGAAAACAGGTAGTAGCTGGGCACCAGGAAACCCGAGACCGATTTTTTGTCCCCCAGGCCAAGGCGCCAGGCACGCGGCCTGGACAGCACATCGGTCAGGTTCTGCACGGGACTGTCAGCGCGAGCGAGCAACAGCGACTTGTAGCCCACGCGACCGTCCAGCCGCACCATCTGCGCAAACACCTGCGCCTTGCCTTGCTCCACGGCATCAATGGCGAGCCGATTGTTGAGCCAGGCCAGCTGTACGCTCCCGCCTATCAACGCCGCCGAGATCTGCGCGTAGTCCTTGGACGCGACCAGTTTGACCGGCATGCGCAGTTCCCGCCCCAGTTCGTCCGCCAGTGGCTGCCAGGCCGCCAGCGTCTGCTCCACCGACGTGGGGGCAATCAGCCCCATGGTCAACTGTTCGGCCGCCACCGGCGCGGCCATGGCAAAGCCGAGCATGGCAGTCCACACGCGCATCACCAGGTCTCCCCGCATGGCAGCCGCCTACCGCCAGGGCGGGTTGAAGGTCTCGGCGCTGCATCGGCCGCCCAGGGTGGCTCCACTGCACACCGTCGGGCCAACGCCCCGGGCTTCTGGAACGATGCCGCGCGCGGCCCGTCGGCCGGCCAACCGTGTTGGCAGGGACAACGAGTCCCCTGGCCCATACGCGCTGCGTACGGGGTTGTGGTGACAAGCAATCATCGGGATTCCTATGGACTGGCCGCCATCGCGGCTTTGCAAAGTCGACACGCTTGGGGACGAGAGGGTCCAAGCCGGTCATGCACGCGCACACCCACGAGGCCATCGTGGGCGTTCAGCCACGTTGGCACCTTGTTTCTCACCATGGCAACGTGAACGTCTTGCAGTTGGTGAACGACTTGATGGCCTCCTGCACCCCTTCCTTGTAGCCCAGGCCCGAATCCTTGATGCCGCCAAACGGAGTCAGCTCGATGCGGTAGCCGGGCACCTCCCAGAGGTTGACGGTGCCGACGTGCAGCTCCTTGGCGAAGCGGGTCACGTCGTCCATGCGGTTGGTGCAGATGCCCGAGGACAGGCCGAACGCCGTGCCGTTGGAAATGCGGATCGCCTCGTCAATGTCGCGAAAACCCATGATGGGCGAGACGGGGCCAAACGTCTCCTCGCGCACCACGGTCATCTCCGGCCGCACCTTGTCGAGCACCGTGGGGGAGTACAGGGCGCCCTCCCGCACATTGCCCGCCAACAGTCGCGCCCCCTGGGCGATGGCCTCGTTCACGACCTTCTCGAAATGGCACGCTGCCGCCTCGTCGATCACGGTGCCCATCTCATTGGTCTTGTCCATGGGGTCGCCATAGCGCCACGCCTGGGTCTTCGCCACCACCCGCTCGGTGAATTCGGCCAGCACCTTGTCATGCACCAGCATGCGCTTGACGGCCGTGCAGCGCTGGCCGGAATTCTTGTACGAGCCCTGCACCGCCAGGTCGCTGGCCTTGTCCAGGTCGGCATCATCCATCACGATCAGCGGATCATTGCCCCCGAGTTCGAGCACCATGCGCCGGTAGCCGGCCTTGGAGGCGATGTACTTGCCGATGGGGACCCCGCCGGTGAAGGTGACCAGATCGACGTGGGCATTGGTCAGTAGCTCATCGGCAATCTCCCGGGGGTCGCCGGTCACGACCTGCAGCATCTCCACGGGCAGGCCGGCCTCGTACAGCAGGTCGGCGAAGTAGTAGGCCGACAGGGGCACCTTCTCCGAGGGCTTGAGCACCATGCGGTTGTTGGTGGCCACGGCCGGCACCACCTTGTGTGCCACCTGGTTCATGGGATGGTTGAACGGCGTGATGGCGGTAATGACGCCCAGCAGCGGGTCGCGTGTGGTGATCACCTTGCGCTTCTTGCCGTGCGGCGTGAGGTCGCACGAGAACACCTGCCCGTCGTCGCGCAGGGCCTCGTTGGCGCCGAAATTGAGCACGTCGGCCACCCGCCCGATTTCGTAGGTGCTGTCCTTCTTGGACAGGCCCGACTCGGCGGTGATGAGGTTGGAGGCCTCTTCGGTGCGCTCGCGCAGCAGCGCGGCCGCCCGGTTGAGGATGGCCGAGCGCTCGTAGCGCGAGAGCTTGGGCACATAGGCCTGGGCAATGTCCATGGCCCGGCGTACGTCCTCCACGCTGGCCATGCCCACTGTGCCCACGCGCTCGCCGCTGTAGGGGTTGACGACGTCGATGCTGCGCGCCGTGCGCACCTTGGCACCGCCGATGCGCAGGGCCTCTGCGCGGAAGTCCGCGCTTTCCATGATGCAACTCATGCTGCCTCCTTGAGTGCTGCCGTGGTTCCAATGAAGTTCTTGCCGCGTGCGCCGGTCAGCGCATGCGCGACCATCTGCCGGGCCTGGTCGTCGCTGACGCCATAGTCGGCAAAGCGCGTGCGCACGCCCAGCGTCTCGATAAAGCGGGCCAGCCGCTCGGGCGCCCCGGCCAGGTCGCCGAGCGCGCGCTGCAGCACGGCGTCGCGCTCGGGGCTCTGGCCGATGGCGCGCTCCAGCACCAGGGGCAGCGGAAAGGAGCAGGCGATGCCGTGCGGCAAGCCGTAGCGCAGCGTCATCTCGTATGAGATGGAGTGCGCCAGCGCAGTGCGCGTGTTCGAGAACGCCATGCCGGCCTTCAGTGCTGCCAGGGCCATGCGAGCACGCAGCACGTCATCGTCCAGGCGCGCCATCAGCTGTGGCAGGGCGTCCAGGATCTCGTGCACCGCCGCCACCGCGAAGGTGTCGGAAACGGGGTTGGCGTTGACGTTCCAGATCGATTCCAGCGCATGCGACAGTGCATCCAGCCCGCTTTGCAGCGTGACCGAGGCGGGCAACGACAGCATCAACTCAGGGTCGACCAGCGCGATGCTGGGCCAGGTCTCGGGCAGGTGCAGCGAGTATTTTTTTTGGGCCTCCCGGTCCCACACCGTGGCCCAGGGCGTCACCTCGCTGCCGGTGCCGGCCGTGGTGGGCACGGCGATCAGCGTCTTGGACCGCGCCGGGGTGAAGGGCTTGCCGGCTGCCAGCAGCGCCACCAGCTCGCTGAAGCGCCCGCTGGGCGTCGCCACCATCAAGGCCTTGGCGGTGTCGATGGCGCTGCCGCCGCCCACGGCGATGATCACCTCGGCGCTAGCGCCCGCGCCGGACCAGAAGGCGTCGTACAGGGCCGCGAGCTCCGCGACGTCGGGATTGGGCCGCACATCATCGATCACGCCAGCCAGCTGGTCGCCCAGCAGGCCTTCGATGCGTGCCACCAGGCCGAGTTGGCGGGCCTCCGGGAAGGTCACCAGCAGTGCGCGCCGGCCATCGAGCAGCTTTGGCAGGGACAACAGTTCCCCTGCCCCGTAGACGCTGCGTACGGGGTTGAAGTATTCGTGGGTCATGAAGGGCCTCTAGGCGGACGGAAGAGCGTGGTTCAACGCGAGGTCGAACACATCGAAATTGCGCAGGCGCCGGCCGGGTGCCACGCCCTGCAGGGGCCGGTTGAACAGCAGTGGCACTTTCTGCTCCGAGATGCCGCCATGCGAGCGCAGGGGCACGGTCAGCCCGCTCAGGTCGTGCCGCGCCGCGCTGGTGCCCAGCACCGTGAGATGGTCCGAGACCACCACCAGGTCGCCAATGCGGTCGCCCGCCAGTTCAAAGCGCTGCACAGCCTCCTCGCGCGTCAGCACGACCTCCACGCCCGGCAGGGCCAGCAGGGCACTGCGCACACCGTCCAGCGTCGCCCCGGGGTTCACGTAGATGGTCGCGAACGAGCCCAGAGCGCCGTGGTGCACCACGTACGGGTCGGTGATGGGCAGGATGACCCGCGTGCTGCCCGTGCCCAGTTGTGCGTCCAGCTGCTGCTGCAGGTAGACGACGCGCGGATTGCCGGCGGCATCGGTCTTCGGGCTCATGCCGTGGTCTGCGGTCAAGGCGATGACTGCGCCCAATGCATCGAGCTTGGCAAGGTAGCCGTCCATCATCGCGTAGAAGGCATTGGCCTCCGGCGTGCCGGGTGCGCACTTGTGCTGCACGTAGTCGGTGGTGGACAGGTACATCAGGTCGGGCCGGCGGGTTTCCATGAGCCGCACGCCGGCGGCAAACACGAACTCGCTGAGGTCGGCGCTGTACACCGAAGGCACGGGCTTGCCGACCAGTTCGAGCACCCGCTCGATTCCGCACTCGCCCAGCGTAGCCTTGTCGGCCTTTTCAGCAGAGAAGCAGATGCCCTTGAGGCCGTGGCCCAGCATGGTGCGCAGCTTGTCCTTGGCCGTCACGGCGGCCACCAGGGCGCCGGCTTGCGCGAAGGCCGCCAGCAAGGTGGGCGCCCGCAGGTATTCGGGGTCGTTCATCATGACTTCGCGGTCCGACGCCACGTCGTAGAAGAAGTTGCCGCAGATGCCGTGCACCGAGGGGGGCACGCCGGTCACGATGGACACGTTGTTCGGGTTGGTGAAGCTGGGCACCACGCAGTCCCCGGTCAGCGAGCTGCCCTGGCCCACCATGCGGGCCAGGTAGGGCGCCACCCCTGCCTGGATGGCCTGTGTCACGTAGTCCGGCTCACAGCCATCCACGCAGACCACGACCACGGGCTCCACAGGCCAGGCATAGTGGCGGCCATTGGCCTGTACGCTATCGACAACGGTGTTCATTAACGGGCTCCTTTTTGAATCCAGGCACGCAGCCGGGTCGAGATGGTGTCTGCCACCATCACCATGGCGATGATCACGGCGATGCAGGTGGCGGTGTCCTGGTACTGGAACAGCTTCATGCTGCCCACCAGTTCGAAGCCAATGCCGCCCGCCCCTACCATGCCCAGCACGGTGGCCTGGCGCAGGTTGGTCTCGAAGCGGTAGAGGACGACGGCGATCCATGCGGTCACCACCTGGGGCAACACCGCAAAGATGATGGTCTGCAGGGGCCCGGCTCCGGTGGCGCGCAGGGCTTCGATGGGGCCCTGGTCGATCTCCTCGATGGACTCGGAGAAGAACTTGCCCAGCATGCCCGCGCCATGTACCGCCAGGGCCAGCACGCCGGGGAACGGCCCCAGCCCCACGGCGGCCACGAACACCAGTGCCAGGATGATCTCGTTGACGCCGCGCGTCACGTTGAACAGTTGGCGTGTGAACTGGTAGACCACCACATTGGGCGTGAGGTTGCGTGCCGCGAAGAAGCACACCGGGATGGCCAGCAGCACGGCCAGCAAGGTGCCCCAGACGGCTATCTGGATGGTCTCGATCGCCGGGACGATCAGCTTGTCCAGGAATGCCCAGTTGGGAGGCAGCATGCGCCCCAGGAAGTCGCCGATCCAGGGCAGCCCCTTGGCGAGTTCGCCAAAGCTCACCTGTGCGCCCCGCGCCGCCCACCAGAGCAGCGCGGCAAACAGGGCACCCAGGCCGATGCGGGGCCACCAGCCCAGTCCACCGCTGGGGCGCGCCACGAGGAAGGTGTAGGAACCGATGTTCATGCTCCGGCCTCCTCGAGTTCCAGTGCGCGCAGCACAGGTGCCGCGGCGGCGGCCATCGGGGGAGCACTGCGCGCCTCGCCTTCGTCCAGACCCGGGTAAATCTTGCGCAGCACCTCCTCGGTCAACCCCTGGGGGTCACCGTTGTAGACGATGCGCCCGCCGGAGACCCCGACGATGCGCTCGCCGAACTCGCGTGCGTAGTCGATCTGGTGCAGGTTGCAGACCACGGTGATGCCCAGCTCACGGCTGGCCTGCTTGAGGTAGTTGAGCACGGTGCGCGAGGTCTTGGGATCGAGGCTGGCGACCGGCTCGTCGGCCAGGATGATCTTGGGCTGCTGCGCCAGAGCGCGGGCGATGCCCACGCGCTGCTTCTGTCCGCCCGAGAGCGTGTCGGTGCGCAGTTCGGCCTTGTCCTGCAACTCCACCCGGCGCAGGCACTCCAGCGCGATGGCCACGTCCTTGCGGGGAAAGAGCTGCAGCCAAGACAGCACGGACGGCATGGATCCCATGCGCCCGGTCAACACGTTCTTCTGCACCGACAGGCGCGGCACCACGTTGTAGTGCTGAAAGATCATCGCCACCTGGCGGCGCAGCGCGCGCAGGCTGGCGCCATCCGCCTTGGCCAGTTGGCCGTCGATGTGGATCTCTCCATTCGTGGGTTCGGCCAGTCGGTTGATGCAGCGCAGCAAGGTGGACTTGCCGGCACCGGAGGGCCCGAGCACGACGAGAAACTCCCCAGGCGCCACATCCAGATCGACATCGGCCAGCGCGTTGAAGTCGCCGTACCGCTTGTTCAAGCCACGGATTTTGATCATTTCATGGCCCTCAGGTCGAGGTTCAGGATCCTGGCCGTCTCTCGGATGATGTCGTAGGCCTTGTCGTTCGTGGGGTGGAAGCCGTTGAGCATGCCCTGGTCCGACCAGGGAATGTCCTTCACATCGAGGAAGGCCGCCTGCACACGCTTCTTGAGCTCCGGGTCCAGGTCTCTGCGCCAGACGGTGGGTGACTCGGGAATGGGGTCGGACTTCCACACCACGACCAGGTCGTCGCGCTTGGCCAGGCCCTTGCCGATGGCCGCGTCCAGGATGCGGTCGGCGATCGCCACGGCCTCGATCTTCTTGTTCTGCACCGCTACGGCGTTCGAATCGTGCGAACCCGAGAAGATGACCCGGCCGAAGTCCTTGTCCGGATTGAATCCCGCCTTCATCAGCCCGGCCTTGGGAAACAGGTGCCCGGAGGTGGATGTCGGGTCGACAAAGGCAAAGGTCTTGCCCTTGAGGTCGGCCACCGTCTTGATGCCGCTGTCCTTGTGGGCCACGATGAGCGCGTGGTAGAACGCCCGCCCTGCCTTCTTGGTCTCGGCCACGGCGAAGGCCTCGATGGGCGCCACGGTGGTGCCCATCACGTAAGAAAAGGGCCCCAGGTAGGCCACGTCCAGCCGCTTGGAGCGCAATGCCTCGATGACGCCGTTGTAGTCGGCCGCCACAAAGGGCTTGACCGGCATGCCCAGGGATTTGGACAGCATGTCCATCATCGCCTGGCTGTTGGCAATCATGGCGCGCGAGTCTTCGGAGGGGATCAGGCCCACCGTCAGAGCGCTCGCAGCCTTCGCGGTGCGGGTCAGAACGGCCATGGGCGGGACCAGCAGCAGCGGGGTGCTGGCCAGCAGGGATCGTCGCGTGAATTTCATCGATGTCTCCTATGGGTTGGTGTGAACCTCTTTTGTGCGCGCCTCGCCGGGGCCAACGCATGGCGCTACTGTCGGTGCAGCAGCACTATCTGGCAAATTCAAGTTTTTTCACCGTTCCATTCATTCAATCTATAGTTGGCACGGGATAACACCAAGGCGAGAGTCATGCGCTTGACACAACTGAGGTCATTTCACGCCGTGGCGACGGAGGGGAGCTTCACGCGGGCCGCCCAGGTTCTGCACGTGAGCCAGCCCACCGTCACCACCCAGGTGAAGCAGCTGGAGGAGCTGTACAAGGTGGAGCTTTTCCACCGCACGGGGCGGCGCATACGCCCCACGGAAATCGGCGAGCGGCTGCTGCAGCTGTCGCGGCAGATCTTCGGGTTGGAGCAGGAGGCGGTGCAGGTGCTGCGCGATGCTGGCGAGCTGCGTTCTGGGCACCTGCGCGTGGCGGCGGTCGGGCCTTCGCATGTCACCCGCATGCTGGCGGCCTTCAACCACCGCTACCCGGACATCAAGATCTCGGTGACCACGGGCAACTCCGAGGATGTGCTGACCCGCCTGCTCGACTACTCTGCCGATGTCGGCGTGCTGGCGCAGGTACTCAAGGACAAGCGCTTCGTCTCGGTGCCCTACAGCGAGCACCCCATCGTGATCTTCTGCAATGCCGAGCACCGGTTTGCGCGCCGCCGCAGCATCCGCACGGCGGAGCTGCAGGGTGAAAAGCTGATCCTGCGCGAGCAGGGCTCCACCACGCGCAAGGCGATCGAGTCAGCCCTGAAGACTGCGGGCGTGCAGCCCACCGTGGTGATGGAGGTGGCCAGCCGAGAGATCATCCGCGAGGCCGTGGTGCAAGGCCTGGGCGTGGCCGCCGTGTCCGAGGTGGAGTACGTGCCCGGTGCGGGCCTGCACGCGGTGCGCATCAGCGATGCGCAGATCAAGACCTATGCCCACGTGGTCTGCCTCACTGAACGGCGTGACATGCGGCTGATCAGGGCATTCTTTGACATTATCGGAAGTGACACGTAGGGCAGCGCTGGAAGGCTGTTCAACCGCTCACCCCGACCCATGCAGCCGCGCCGGCGCCGTCCCATGCCGCGCCATGTCGTGGGCGCGGTCCATCACATGCCGCACCATGGCCTGGCACGGGTCGTTCATGCACCGCGATCATTGGGGCCTGCATGCAACCGGAGCGCTGGGGGCGCTTCACCGCATGCGCATTTCCAGGACCATGCCGGGATAGATGCCCCTCTGCTGCGCAAGCCTGTCCGTTCGTCGCTCAGTCCGTGATGCGCACGCCCTGCACCTGGGCGCCCAGCTTGAGGTACAGCACCCCATCGGCGCCCATCCACCATGTGGCGCTGGGTGCCGGCACCTGCGCCGCATTGCCCTCGGGCAGCACCCACTGCGGCACCAGGCGCCATGTCTGGCCGGCCAGGGTCAGTGCCATGGCACCATCGCTGCTCCCCGGCTGCATTGCCAACACGGCGCCCGGCAGCGCCGTGGTCAGCAGGGTGTTGGCCTGTACGGGGCTCAGCAGCGCGGGCAGCAGCAACTGGCGGGCGCCCTGCCCTGCCTGCAGGTAGATGCGGCCTTGTTCGTCCACGCCGATCTGCGGGGTGCCGGTGGTGGTGGCACCGCCGCCGGTCCAGTCGGGCCGCAGCACATAGGTGTGGCCACCGGTGCGCAACTGCAGCACGCCCTCGGCGCCCAGCTTCAACCTGGCATCGGGCAGCAGTGCCGTGATGGCGTTGGCCAGGCCCGTCAGGTCGGCCACGGCGGGCGCAAACTGCAGCACCACGCCGCCGCGCACCCAGCGCAGCAGGCCCAGGGGCGTGAAGGTGATGCCATCGGGCAGCGTGGCGTCGATGGTGATGGGCTGCGTGGGTAGCAGCTGGTAGACCTGCGCGCCACTGCGCACCAGCACCACGCCCGAGGGCGCAATCTCCAGGCCCTGGGCCAGGCTCGCGCCCGAGAGGCGCGCCAGCGGGCCGGCAAGGCGCGCAAACGCCTTGCCGTCCACCGTGATCGAGGCCGGCAGGTTGGCAAATGCCATGGCGTCGCCGGGCTGCGTGGTATCGCCCTTGAGCGAGCCCAGGGCAATGGCAACCAGCGCACCCCGTTCATTGACCTGCAGCTTCTCGCCCGCCAGCAGGCCCATGCGGCCCACCTGGGGCAGGCTGCCCGCAGGCGGCACCAGCGAACCGGCGACCACGGCCACCGTGAGCGGCTGCGCCTCGACGGTGGTGCCGGCACTGCCCGAACTGAGCAACACCTCACCCGCCAGCACCAGGGGCTGGCCCACTGCGCTGGAGGTCATCGATGCCCAGCCCTGCAGCACCACCAGCACCAGCACGCTCTGGCCATTGACCTGGGCCACCTGCAACTGGGTGCCGGGTAACGCCGTCACCGTGAGTGCTTGGCCATTGACCGTGACCTGCAGCGTGACCGGCGTGCTGCCCGTGCCGGGCAGAACGATGGTGGCGCCGACCGCCCCTGGGCCCACGACGATGGGCAGGGTGGGATTGGTGATGGTGGTGGTGCCGGTGCTGTTGACGTTCACCGAGGTGGGGGCGCCGCCACCGGCGGGCGCGGTGGGCGTGACCGGCGCGCTGGCGGCCGATGCCAGGCTGTCGCCAGCGGCGTTGCGCGCCTTCACGGTGAAGGTGTAGGCCGTGCCGTTGACCAGGCCGGGTACCGTGCAGGTGGTGGGCAGCGGGCTGCCGGTGTTGACCGTGCAGGTCTTGGCCGGGTTGGCCACGGCCGTCACCGTGTAGGCGGTGATGGCGCTGCCGCCATCGCTGGCGGGGGCCGTCCAGGCCACGCGCACCTGGCTGTCACCGGCGGTGGCGGTGACGGCAGTGGGGGCACCGGGGACATTCGGCACCTGCAGCAAGCGCGACTGGGTGGGCGCCGCCGCAAAGTACGCGGCATCGGCGCCCGCGCCGCCTGCCTGGCGTACCAGCACGCCGCACCAATGGCCGGCTTTGCCGGCCAGCACTGTCAGCGTGGTGCCGCTCACGGTGCAGACATCGGGCGTGAAGGACTCGAAGGCCACGGCCAGGCCGCTGCTGGCCGTGGCCGACAGGGTGGCCGTGGCGCCTGGCGCAGGGGCCGCGAAGGGAACGGGCAGGTCGATGGTCTGCGCTGTGGCGATGTGCGTTGGCACGCTGCGGCTGACCGTGCTGCCATTGCCCAGTTGGCCGCTACCGTTGGAGCCCCAGCACTGCACGGCCCCGGCCGTGGTCAGCGCGCAGCTGTGGGAGGCCCCCGCTGCCGCAATGGCCGCCACCCCACTGGCCAGGCCGGGCACGGGCTCGGGCGTGGTTTTGTTGGCCGTGCTGCCATCGCCCAGTTGGCCGGATGCGTTCTGGCCCCAGCACTGCACGCCCCCGGCCGTGGTCAGCGCGCAGTTGTGGTAAGCCCCCGTCGTAATGGCCGCTACCCCGCTGGCCAGGGCCGGCACAGGCTGGGGCGTGGTCTGGTTGGTGGTGCTGCCATCGCCCAGTTGACCGCTGGTGTTGTTGCCCCAGCACTGCACGCCCCCGGCCGTGGTCCGCGCGCAGGTGTGGTCGACTCCCGCCGCAATGGCCGCCACCCCGCTGGCCAGGCCCGTAACGGGCTGGGGTGTGCTCTTGTTGGCAGTGCTGCCATCGCCCAGTTGGCCGCTTGCGTTGAAGCCCCAGCACTGCACGCCCCCGGCTGTGGTCAGCGCGCAGGTGTGCTGGATTCCCGCCGCAATGGCCGCCACCCCGCTGGCCAGGGCCGGCACGGGTTGGGGTGTGGTTTTGTTGGCAGTGCTGCCATCGCCCAGTTGGCCGAATCCGTTAAAGCCCCAGCACTGCACGGCCCCGGTCGTGGTCAGCGCGCAAGTGTGGGTGGATCCCGCCGTAATGGCGGCCACCCCGCTGGCCAGGCCCGTGACGGGCTGGGGCGTGGTTTTGTTGGCAGTGCTGCCGTCGCCCAGTTGGCCTCCAACGTTGTAGCCCCAGCACTGCACGCCCCCGGCCGTGGTCAGCGCGCAGGTGTGGCCGCCTCCTAGCGCAATGGCGGCCACCCCGCTGGCCAGGCCCGGCACGGGCTGGGGCGTGGTTTTGCTGGTGGTGCTGCCATCGCCCAGTTGGCCTTGAGCGTTGGAGCCCCAGCACTGCACGCCCCCGGCCGTGGTCAGCGCGCAGCTGTGGCCGATCCCCGGCACCGTGGCCGCCACCCCACCGGCCAGGACGGCGACGGGCTGGGGCGTGGTTTTTTTGGTGGTGCTGCCATCGCCCAGTTGGCCGTAAGTGTTCCTGCCCCAGCACTGCACGGCCCCGGCCGTGGTCAGCGCGCAGGCGTGATCGCCCCCCGCCGCCATGGCCGCCACCCCGCTGGCCAGGGCCGACACAGGCTGGGGCGTGGTTTTGTCGGTGGTGCTGTTATCGCCCAACTGGCCGGAATTGTTCCTGCCCCAGCACTGCACGGCCCCGGCCGTGGTCCGCGCGCAGGTGTGCTCGGTTCCCGCCGCAATGGCCGCCACGCCGCTGGCCAGGCCGGTGACGGGCTGGGGCGTGGTTTTGCTGGAGGTGCTGCCATCGCCCAGCTGGCCGCTGGCGTTGACGCCCCAGCACAGCACGGCCCCGGCCGTAGTCACCGCGCAGGTGTGCACCCCCCCTACCGCAATGGCCGCCACGCCGCTGGCCAGGCCCGTGACGGGCTGGGGCGTGATTTTGTCGGTGGTGCTGCCATCGCCCAGATAGCCGCCGCCGTTGGAGCCCCAGCACTGCATGCCCCCGGCCGTGGTCAGCGCGCAGGTGTGGAAGTTCCCGCCCGCAATGGCCGCCACGCCGCTGGCCAGGCCAGTGACGGGCTGGGGCGTGGTTTTGTCAGTGGTGCTGCCATCGCCCAGTTGGCCGTTTGCGTTGAAGCCCCAGCACTGCATGCCCCCGGCCGTGGTCAGCGCGCAGGTGTGGTAGCCCCCCGCCGCAAGGGTTGCCACGCCACTGGCCAGGCCCGTGACGGGCTGGGGTGTGGTTTTGTCGGTGGTGCTGTTGTCACCCAACTGGCCGACATCGTTCCGGCCCCAGCACAGCACGGCCCCGGCCGTGGTCAGCACGCAGCTGTGGTAGCCCCCTGCCGCAATGGCCGCCACGCCGCTGGCCAGACCCGTGACGGGCTGGGGTGTGGTTTTGTCGGTGGTGCTGCTATCGCCCAACTGGCCGGCATTGTTCCGGCCCCAGCACAGCACGGCCCCGGCCGTGGTCAGCGCGCAAGTGTGGCCCCAGCCCGAAGCCAGTTGCTGCACAGGCTGGCCCAGCACCGATGCCGGCACGGCCCCTTGGGCCCGCGCGGGCGTGGCGGCCGACAACAACAGCAGCAGCCAGGCCATCACCAGCCACAGCAGCAGCATGGCCCACGGTGTGGCGGCGCGGCGCCCGGCCAGGGGCCCTGCCAGTGCGCAGGGGCTTGAGAAAGTGGACGGGCGGGTTGGCATGGGGCGGCTTTCGTGAGGGAAATACCAGTGCAAGGGGTGCAGGAGGGCGCACCGGCGATAGCGCTGGAATCTATCGGCTTGCGGCCGGCTTGTATGTCCCTAGAACTAGTGACAAGCGTGGCGGCGCGGCAACGGCGCCCTGGGCGCCTGGTGGGCGCCTGATGGGCGCTTCAGGGCCGCGCCTACGGCGCAGCCGGGTGGCCAGGCGCCTGCAAGGGCAGCCACAGCACGCAGCGCGTGCCGGCCGCCGTGCTGGCCCAGACCAGGCGGGCGCCGATGGCCTCGGCCCGGCGCAGCTGGTTCTTCAGGCCCCGACCGCGCGCCTGCAGCCCGGCGTCGACGTCGAAGCCGCGGCCGTCGTCGAGCACGCGCACCTCGATGCCGCCGGCGCAGGCCTCGCACTCGACGCGGATGCACGAGGCCTGCGCGTGCTTGACCACGTTGGCAAAGCACTCCTGCAGAATGCGCAGCAGGTTCAGCGCGCTGCCGGCGTCAAGCCATGGCAGGGGCGGCACGTCCTGCACCTCCCAGCGCAGCGCCATGCCCAGGCCCTCCAGGCGCGGCGCGAGCCGAAAGCGCAGCGTGGCCAGCAGCAGCAGCAGGTCGGCGTCCACGGGCTCCATGGAGTCGATGGCCAGCTTGAGGTCGTCCATGCACTCGGCCAGCACCTGGGCCAGCTCTTCGGTGCCGGCCTTGCCGTGGCGCACCAGGTGCAGCGCGCTGGTGAGCGAGGAGCCCAGGCCGTCGTGCATGTCCTGCATCAGGCGCTGGCGCTCCTGCGCCAGGGTGGCCCGGTGCTCGGTCTCGCGCAGGCGCTCGTAGCTCAGGGCCAGCTCGCCCTCGCGCTCGCGCAGGCGGTGCTCCAGTTGGGCGTTCACGCGCTCCATGCCGCCCAGGGCTGCCAGGTAGCGGCGCAGCATGATGTACGAGAAGAGGAAGAACACGCCGATGTTGCTGTAGGGCCCCAGGTAGATGCCCTCCACGCTGACCAGCAGGTTGTTCTGCAGCAGCCAGTCGTAGCAGCCCGACATCATGCTGATCAGCCCCCAGCCGCCGAGCAGCCCGGCCTCCTGAGAGCCCACACGCCATGCATCGCGGCAGGTCACGGCCAGCAACGCGGTGCCCAGCACCAGCAGCACCCCGTACAGCAGCGGCGATATGACCGCCGCGTGGGGCAGCGCCGGCAGCAGCGGCAGCGTCAGCAGGCTCGCCAGCGCCGTGACCACGCAGGCTGCGATGGTCAGCCTGCGGTGGTGCACCCCATGCAGGGTGCTCAAAAGCAGGTACGAGATCAGCACCTGCCAGAACAGTGCGCTCACGGTGAGGCCGCTGAACCATGCATCGCTGATCGGCATGCGCTGGCGGCTCACGAAGTAGTGCAGCGTCCTCACGAACGCCACCCCGGACGCGACAAAGAACAGCAGGTACAGCGGCTCATGCCGCCGGCGCAGCCACACGCCCAGCGCGAAGATGCCCGCCGCCAGGAAGGCGGCGCTGCTCATGGCCGGAAAATCGGACTGCAGCCAGTGGCGTGCCTGGTAGCGCCAGCCGATGGCCGCGCTGGAGCCGACCCAGGCGGTGGACACGGCTGCACCGGTGTGCCGCAGGCGCTGGCCGCGGATCTGCACCTCGCGCACGGCGGGCGCCCCGGCTGTGCCCTGCAAAGGAATCCACAAGGGCAGGTTCACCGCGTTCCACAGGAATTTTGCATCCGTCTGGTAGAGCAGCCGCCCATCGGCATAGACGGCGATCTGGCCGTCCGACTTCCAGCGCGGCAGGTACAGGTACAGGGGGCCGGCCTCTGGCGCGAGCGGGGGCACCGCCAGGCGGTACCAGACCTCGGTGGTCGGGGGCGGCCCCTGCTGCGACGCCGGCCGCTGCACCTGCGGCGACTGGGCGAAGGGCAGCGCCACCGGCTCCCAGGTACCCTGCGGCAGGTCGCCCTCGTGCAGCGCATAGGGCGGGGGCGTGAACCCGACGCTGGGGCGCTCCAGCCGCTGCGCCTGCACGATGTGCACCGCTTCCTGTCCGGCAGGCGGCGGCTCGGGCGCAGCCGCCGGCAGCGCGCCACTGCACAGCAGGCAGCAGGCCAGCACCAAGGCGCGCGCCAGGGCGGTCTTCAGATCAGGCCCCGCACACGTGCTGCGTGGTCGGCCGCAGGGCCGTCGTTCAGGGCATGCAGCCCCCGCGCCAGCGTGTCGACCACCCAGTGCAGGCACCTGTCGTCCATCCGCCGGACCGCCGAGGCGACTGCGGCCTGGATCTGCGAGTCGTCCGGCACGATCGCAATGCGGATGGTGGCGGGGCTGGCAATGGCGGCTGGCATGGGCGGGGCGGCGTCTGTTTCGAGGGGGATGCGGTGGGTGCCCGGGAGTTTCCCACAGCGCCGGCCCGCGCGCCTGGAAAAGGTGCGCAGCAGAAGGCGCATAGGCTGCAACGCCCGATCAACCGGTCTCGCCGCGCACTACCTGCAGCGCCCCGGGGCGCACTCTGGGCTTGCCAGTACCGCCCTCCCCCACACCCTGCGGCCTGCCTGAACCGGCACGCCGCCCGGGTGGCTGCCGCCAGGCCGCTCAGCCGCTCTCATGCAAGCGCGCCGGCGTCGTGGACGTGCCGTGGTTCGCCATCTCGTTCGCCCTCACCAGCACATGCCGCACCATGGCCTGGGCCAGGGCTTCGTCGGCGAGGAAGACGGTGCCGCCGTTTTCTTCCTCCAGCAGGCGGGCCTCCTGCTCGTTGTGGCTGCGGATCACGGTTTCGATGCTGGGGTTGAGCAGGCGCGCGGTGGCGATCATCTGGCGCACCTTGATGGTGTCGGGCGTGGCGATGACCAGCATGGCGGCACGCGCGATGTGGGCCTGGATCAGCACGGCGGGCTCTTCGGCGTCGCCGAACACGGCGGCGATGCCCTTGCCGCGCAGGTGCTCGACCAGCTCGCGGTTCTGCTCGGCCACGACAAAGGGCACGTCGTTGGCGGCCAGGGCCGCGGCGATGCGCCGGCCCACCTTGCCATAGCCCACCAGCACCACCTGGTGCGCGAGGAATTTGGCGTGCGTGCTCATGGGCAGCTCGGCCAGCGGGTCGTCGCGCTCTTCGAGCCGGCGCGCAAAGGCCGAGCGCTTGCGCAGCCAGGCCTGCAGCGGCGCGATGGCGTGGAACAGCATGGGGTTGAGCGCCATGGAGATCAGCGCGCCGGCCAGCACCAGGCTCGTGCCCTCGGCCGGCAGCAGGCCCAGCGATGCGCCCAGGCCCACCAGGATGAAGGAGAACTCTCCTATCTGCGCCAGGCTGGCAGACACCGTGAGTGCGGTGTTGAGCGGGTAGCGGAACGACAGCACCAGCGCGGCGGCCGCGAGCGTCTTGCCCAGCATGATGATGGCCACCACGGCCAGCACCTGCAGGGGGCGGTCCCACAGCACGGCGGGGTTGAAGAGCATGCCCACCGAGACAAAGAACAGCACGGCGAAGGCATCGCGCAGGGGCAAGGATTCCTGCGCGGCGCGGTGGCTGAACTCCGACTCGCGCATCACCATGCCGGCAAAGAACGCGCCCAGCGCGAACGACACGCCGAACAGCGCGGCCGAGCCGAAGGCGATGCTCACGGCAGCCGCCACCACGCACAGCGTGAACAGCTCGCGCGAGCCGGTGCGCGCCACCTGCCACAGCACCCAGGGGAATACGCGGCGCCCCACCACCAGCATCAGCACCACGAAGCCGCCCACCTGCAGCAGCGTGAGGCCCAGGGTCTTGAGCAGGCCAGAGGCATCGGCGTTGGCATCGGCACCCGCGCCGCCCAGCACGCCCGCCAGCGGGGGCAGCAGTACCAGCACCAGCACCATGACCAGGTCTTCGACCACCAGCCAGCCCACCGCGATGCGGCCGGTGTACGTCTCCAGAATGCCCAGGGTTTCGAGCGCGCGCAGCAGCACCACCGTGCTGGCCACCGACAGCGACAGGCCGAACACCAGCGCCCCGCCCAGCCCCCAGCCCCACCAGTAGGCCAGGCCCATGCCCATGAGCGTGGCCACCATGATCTGCACGATGGCCCCTGGCACGGCGATCTTGCGCACCGCCAGCAGGTCACCGAGCGAGAAATGCAGGCCCACGCCGAACATCAAAAGCATCACCCCGATCTCGGCCAACTGGCTGGCCATGGCCGCATCGGCCACAAAGCCGGGCGTGAAGGGCCCGATCACCACGCCCGCGAGCAGGTAGCCCACCAGGGCCGGCAGGCGCAGCCGCGACGCGACAAAACCCAGCGCCAGCGCCAGCCCCAGGGCGGCGGCGATGGTGTTGATGAGGTTGACGCTGTGGGGCATGGTGGCGGGAGTTCTTGCAAAAAAAGGGTTGCGGGAGCGTGCACACGCACGCAAGGCACACCAGCAAAAGGCATGCCCTGAATATCTCGGTACGTGTTTGCCAATCTTATAACCCGAAGCGGCAGAGGGTGCAAAAATCAGGGCTACTGACAACTGTTTCGTTTCGGGCCCTGCCCTTCTCCCCCATGAACCTGGCAACGACCACCCCCCGCCCCATTCACCTCATCGCCCTGGCCGGCATGGCATTGGCCCTGGCGCTGCCCGCCGCCTGGGCCCAGCAGCCTGCACAGCCGCCCAAGCTCAGCAAGAGCTACTACGAGCGCGTGGACGAGCTGCAGGACCGGGTGAACGAAGGCAAGCTCGCCGAGGTCGCCGGCACCATCGTGCCCACCGCCGAGCGCAAGACGTTTGACGTGGACAAACTCAACGACGACCAGACCTGGTGGCAGTACGAGGACGACACCACCTTCATCCACATGGAGAACAGCACCGGCCAGACCATCGCGGGCGTGGTGCTGGCCTTCTGGATCGACAGCTGCCAGGAGAAGAAGCAGCCGCCCAACATCGTGCACGTGCTGCTCAAGAAGCCCCTGCGCAGGAACGCCCAGGCCGTGGTGGTGATACCGCCCAGCAAGCTGCTGCACACCAAGAACGAGGTGAGCTGCCTGAGTGTGCGGGGGGCGTGGGGCGGGTAGGCGCAAGCAGCCCTGACTGCAGGCCGATGGCAGAAGCCTGAGGGCTTGGCGGCTGGGCCCCGCCCCCCGCTCATGGTCCCCTGGTCAAATATCAAAGCGACTTGTTCTTCGCCTTCTTGATCTCTGCAATACAAGCCTCTTCGTTGGTAAACGCATATGAAACGGTGATGTAGCCGGCCTCCGTTCCTTCCGCCGTCGCGAAAATGCGGATGATCGACAACTCATTGGGGAGTGTGATCTTGCGGCTCCCCTTCTTGTCGGGCTCAGCATCCCAGAATGCTGTAAGCGTGCGTTCCTTCTTGAACAGCGCCATCATCCAATCACGCGGCTCATCCCAGATGCTTCCTTGGCGCAGGCGATCGAAATCGCTCGTCGGCTTGCCGTACTTTTCAGTCAGTGCGGCTTTGAGTGACGCATATCCGTTCCTCAGCTCGTTGCCATAGACACTGGTCTTGATGGTCTTTCCAATGGCAGACATCTTGCACAACCCCGCGTCAGGTGTCGCTATGTAGGTGTAGACCTCAAAGGCATCGTGGGGGCTGGGCGCGGTGTCGGACAGAAACACCCGAGGCTGCTCGGTATCCTCCAGCTTGATGGCTTGGCGCAACTCGTCCACTGAGAGCCCCATCTTGACGCCCATGGGCCCTTCCCACACTTTGGCAACCGGCGGTGGCGGCGGAGGTGGCGCGGGAACTGCAGGTGCCGATGCCGCAGGCAAGGGCTGTGCAGCCGACGAAGCGCTCTCCGATTCCGATTGCTTGCCGCAACCCACAGTGCCCAAGGCCGCCACCAACGCGGCAAAAATCCACAATCTCATCCCTCTCTCCTCATTTCTACGGTATCCATGTCTGTTATGCGCATTCGATCCGGTCTCCGGCCCCAATGCTGCCACTTCTATCCGGCGATTCTCTCGTGAAGCACTTCAACCTTGCAGTATCCCGCCAGGTCGCAAGGCCATCAGGGCCAAGCACCCTCGCGGGTACCACAGGTGCTCTACCTACCGATGGATATTGGCGTGCAAGCAAGCTACTGAACCGGCTGCGCCGGCAAGCCCCCCGAAGAGTACGAAGGCAAGCGACGAAAGAAGATCGTTGACGAGCGGCAGGCAGGCTTCGGCGGCTGGGGCCTGTCAACACCAATCATGGGGTCGCGTTGCCAGAAAATAGTGTGAGCAGGCCCTCATGCGCAACCCTCTGGCGGCGCGTTCACAATGGCCGGGCCCTCACTCCCACAACCACCACCCCGGAGACACGACGCATGGCCTATGGAAACCTGCCGCCCGAGTTCTACGTACCGCCCCCGGGCCCCAACAGCCTGCCCGACCTGGTCATCGTTGCCGTCCAGTTCTCCCGCAGCCACGGCGTGGTGCGGGCGTTCATCGTGCCCTCCGATCCCGCGTCAACGGGCTACTGGTGCGAGCGCTTCGAAGCCGATGGCGACGACGCCATCCAATGGAGCATGCGCTTCGCCAACCAAAAAATCCGGCAGTACTCGCATGCGCAGCGCGCAGGCTCGCCGGCCGCCCTGGCACCGTTCAAGTTCACCGCCTTTGACGACTGGGTGACCCTGTCGGTCCAGCACCGCCTGGGCTACTACCCCATGCTGCAAGCCGCAGCGGCCCAGGCGCAGCCCGTGGCCGCGCAGGAGTACCTGGGGGAGAAGCTCAAGGTCCATGAGGTGCAGATCACGCCGGAGCATTTTCAGGGGGCGTGAGTGGGCGGGTGGGTAGGCAGAGAGCGAGCGAGCGCCTCACCACGTCACCGCTACCCAGGCAAGCCCCAGCACGATGCAGGCCGCCCCGCCCACGAAGGCTGCGCTGCGGTCGGTGAGCACCCGTTGCCCGTCGCGCACAAAGCTCAGTGCGCCGGCTGCGCCGTGGATGCGGGCTTCGTCGGCGCCGCGCTCGCCGCGCCAGTGCCCGAGGGTCAGGGTATAGACGATGGCTTTGCCGATGTAGACGAAGACATAGTTCACCAGCACATAGATAAGCAACTCAAAAAGCATCTCGAACAATGTGCGGACTCCTGCTGCAAGCGGGTGGCCGCCATGGTAGCGCAGCAGCCGTAGAGGGCCCGCAGCTTGCGGCCCTGGCCGTGGTCGTCAGCGCACCGCCGGCATGCGCGCCACGGCGGCCAGTTGGTCGCGCAGGGCCGGCCGGTCGCGCGATGTGGCCAGTCCGATGCCGACGGCCAGTGCATCGCCCTCGGCCAGCGCGCGGTAGGCCACGCCCGCGCGCCGCAGCCCGGTGAACGAGCGGGGCAGCAGCGCCATGCCGCGCCCGCTGGCCACCTCGCCCAGCAGCACGTGGTGGTCGGTGGGCTCGCGCAGCTTGGGCGGGGCAAAGCCGTGCTGCGCAAACACCTTTTGGCAGTGGTCGTAGAAGGCCGGCTGGCGCGCGCGCTCGAACCAGAACACGGGCTCGCGCGCCAGGTCGGCCAGGCGCAGCACGCGGCGCCGCGCCAGCGGGTGGGCCGAGGGCAGGGCCAGCACCATGGGCAGCCGGTCGAGCGCCAGCACATCCAGGCCCTGCGCATCGGTGGGCAGCGCGATGAAGGCCGCATCGAGCTTGCCCGCGCGCAGTTGGCGCACCAGCCGGGGCGAGGTGTCGGACACGGTGGTCGCCACCGTGCCCGGGTGCGTGGCCTGCACGCGCTGCGCGAGGCCGCCAAACCAGGCCGGCTCCACCGCGCTGGTGAACCCCAGCCGCAGCGTGGCCGGCATGGCCGGGGCCGCCAGTGCCGCCTCGGCATCGCGCAGCAGCTGGGCCATGGCGCGCGCATGGGGCAGCAGCCGCTGGCCCGCGTCGGTGAGGGCCACGCCCTGCGTGCTGCGATCGAACAGGCGCGTGCCCAGGCGCTCCTCCATCTGGCGGATGGCCCGGCTCAGCGGCGGCTGCGACAGGTGCAGCGCCTCGGCCGCCTGCCGAAAGCTCAGCGCATCGGCCACGGCCAGAAACAGCGCAAGCGAGCGGGAGTCGAGGCGGTTGGACATATACCAAAAAGGTATCACGAAATCGGTCATTCCGCCGGCGGCGCGGCGTTTCTACAGTGCGCTCCATTCCTCTTTTTTGGAGCCTTGCATGACCTCTTTTGTTGCTTCTTCTTCGTCGCCTTCACCCGAGGCCACTGCTACCACCATCACCACCCCACCCTCCGAGCGCTACGCACGCGGCACCCGCATGCTGGCCGCCGTGGACGGCCCGGCCGGCCTGGCGGTGGTCGAGGGCCTGGCCCAATCGTTCCCCGACTTCGCGCGCTACGTGCTCGAGTTCCCTTTCGGCGACATCTACGCCCGTGAAGGCCTGGGCCTGCGCGAACGCGAACTGGCCACCGTGGCTGCCCTGTGCGCCCTGGGCAACGCCGCCCCCCAGCTGCGCGTGCACGTGCACGCCGCCCTGCACGTGGGCTGCACCCCGCACGAGGTGGTCGAGGTGGTGATGCAGATGGCGGTGTACGCGGGCTTCCCCGCCGCGCTCAACGGCCTGGCGGTGGTGCGGGAGGTGTTCGGGGAGGTGGGGGTGACGTTGCCGCTGGGGTGAGGGGCGGGGGCGGGGGCGTTGCTCTGCAGCGTGTGGCGCGGCGGCTAGACTTCCGCCAGAGGTCAGGAGCGGGCATGTGCCCAAAGGGAATTGATGGACGACGTGCTCGATTACCTGTATTCGCCGGACAGGAAGCGCCGGATTGCATTGTTTCGCCGCCGTGGTGGCTCCATTGGATACAGGGAAGAATACTGGTACCAAAATGGGTTCTGTGCGGCCTGGCTGCTCTCCTGGTCATTCAGCGCTAACAGCTTTCAACAGCTCCTGCAGTTCCCGGGTTCGCCGGACGGATTCCACCGTCTGACAGCTGATGTACGTGGGCTGATACGCCTGTCCGCCTGATGCACCCGAAGCCATGAGTGCACAGTGTGTGTCCCGATAAATGAGCCACGAGGCCTCACTCTTTCGCAGAAATTCTTTCTTGTCGGTGTCGAGCTGTTTGCGCAGTAGCCCATAGACCTTGTTCAAACGTGCGTCCGCTACGCTGAACTCACGTCCCAAGCACTCGATGAGTTGGTCATTCGCCGCAACCTTGTCACAAGCGCCAGCCCACGAAACCCCAGGAAGCATTGTCAGAATGGCGGCAAAAAAAACAGAAATATGCATCGGCGTCACGCAAATGAATGAGAGGAGTCTATGCCCGGTCCTGGCCGATGGCTGCCATAGTATCAGCGGCAGCCGCGTCCCAAGCTCAGCAAGAGCTACTACGAGCGCGTGGACGAGCTGCAGGACCGGGTGAACGAGGGCAAGCTCGCCGAAGTCGCCGGCACCATCGTGCCCACCACCGAGCGCAAGACGTTTGACGTGGACAAACTCAACGACGACCAGACCTGGTGGCAGTACGAGGGCGACACCACCTTCATCCAAATGGAGAACAGCACCGGCCAGACCATCGCAGGGGTGGTGCTTGCGTACTGGATCGACAGCTGCCAGGAAAAGAAGCAGCCGCCCAACATCGTGCACGTGCTGCTCAAGAAGCCGCTGCGCAGGAACGCCCAGGCTGTGGTGGTGATACCGCCCAGCAAGCTGCTGCACACCAAGAACGAGGTGAGCTGCCTGAGTGTGCGGGGGGCGTGGTGGGCGAGCCGTAGACTCTACAGTTGCTCCTCGTAGGGCGGACTACATCTTCGCGCATCCTGTGACGATGCCCATACGTGAACTCAAGCAAGCCCCATACTTAAGTCACGCTCCCTCTACCTCCCGGACTGAACCATGCTGCGAACTCGTGCCGGTCGTCCAGTCAGACGCCCGGTAGCCTTCATGTACGCCGCATTGATTTGACTAGCCTCACTCTTGCTCATCCATCGGCAGTTTGACGGCTCAAAGCCCTTAGACTTATCTACCCTGGCAAAGCACGACTCTGGGTCTGCTGGATGTCCAACATCCGCCAAGAATACGTCGAACAGTCTCCAAGCGTGATGGAGATCGACGTTAGGCTGATAGTCTTTCGACGCCGGATTCATCGCGCCATGGATGATGGCGCTCCACGCCTTGTAGGCCTTGCTTTTGACGAGGCTAGCACCAGGCTTTGCAGGCTTGCGCACATCAATTCTGCCAACCAGCAATCGCTTCTTCGCGGCATGTTCTGAGATACCGTACTTGTCGGCGATGTAGGCCACGGCAAGGCCCGTGCTGGCAAATCGAACCCCATCCACGGTCTGCGGCTTTGCACTAGATCCGCCGCTCACGCCTCCAGGGTCAAGGTTGAATCCGGCCGGGGCCAGCGTATCCAGTGCCGCAATCCACTCACGCTCCTTCAACTCCAGGCCCAGCTTAGTGGTCCCACTGTCGATCTTCGCAATCGTGAACGCGTCGGCGCCAAACTCCCGAATGGCAGCATGCAATGATGCATGGCCCTTGATAAATCCAGCCGCCGCCTGCTCCAGGTGGTATTTCCACCGGCGCTCCAACGACTGCACCGTCAGACCAATATACCGTTTGCCCGTGGCAGTGTGCGTGATGCAATAGATGATGCCATTTCGATAGCCAGGATTCGGGACCCGCGCAAATGCATCCTCTGGCGAGGTCCCGCCTTTAATCCATCGTTCAATTGTCGTGCCACTTGCTGGCGGCTTGAGGACATCGCACGCTGCCTTGATGCTAGGGTAGAACACTCCATTCACGCTGACTGCCGTGCTTGTCACCTTCTGGCTGCGAACAAAGCCCTCGGCGAAGATCTTCTCTTCAGGCATGCCTGCTTCACGCCGTTTCAGAGCACGCCAGTAATCTATACCGAGCTCTTTACAGCGTTGCTTGAACGACCCCTCGTGCAATCCCATCATGCCTCTCAATAAAAAATACCATGGCAGTGGAAGGTCACTTACAGGCACTGGCTGACATCCCCCTCCGGCATCTAAAGGTCAGTGTCGACCAAACGATGCAACCTTGTTTCTTCGCCAGTGAGAGGATCTCTGAGGATCTTCGCCCTAGTCCGAAGGGAGACAGCTTGACCAAGTCGAAGTTTGGCTACCCACTGTCCTTGCGTTTTAGGCTTGAACCTCACGTTTGTCTTCTGCCCGTCAGCCTTGATGACTTGGATTCGGCCGGTCAACGCGAGGAGCCCGATTAAGCCCGCCACTTCGTCGTCTTCGAACTCATTGCTGTCGGCCCCTTCAAGCAGAGAGCGCATCCTCACGATCTCGTCGAACCGCAGCGCTTGAGTCTGCACCTCTCCATGAGCCCGCCAATTGACCTCTACTGAGCACTCCTCCTGCTCCATGGCCTTCAAAGCATCATGCAGTGCGCTGGATGCCTGTTCTCCAAGATCGCCAAGCGCGTCATAGAAGGTGGAGGGGTCATTGCCCGAAGACAGCGCGCTGAGCACATTGCCCATAGCATCTGCAAGGGGCGCTGAGCCTGTGGTGTCTGGAAAGGTATTGCCAACGATGAAAAGACGAGCGGAGCCTTCGGCTAGCCCAGCAAATTTCAAGTTCATCTCTTGAGCAAATCCCTCGCCAACCCCGCGCGAAGGGTCCTCCTTCGCTCGCGCGAAAAATGATGCCTTCAAAAGTAGCCTGTTCAAAGCGTCAGAAAGTCTGGCCATGAGCCCCATGGGTACATGACCGTTCTTGGCCCGTTCCCCAACAAGGCGCCACTCAAGAGCACTGGCACCATGAGAGCCCAACTCCTGCAGATATTGCAGCTCAGCGTGCTCCGCTGCGGCGGCCTGACTTCGAGCCATCAACTGCAATACAAAATCGTCGGGCTCATTTGCCGCCCGCGTGGCCGTCGCAGCAGCGAATTGCTTCAGCTGATTTACATGCGACTCAAGAGCAGGGAGATTCATATTACGACCTCCGCAATTCCTTTGGCCGTCCTTCTGTCACGACAGAAGCCGAACCAGCCTCGCCAATAGGACTCTGCAACATCAAACTGTGGATCAAGGGCGTCCACAGGATAGATGTCCAATTCATAAACTGCCCGTACTGTCGCATGATCAAGCAGCTCGCGAAGGCGGGCCTGCTGTTGTTGAGTCAATGCCCCCATCCCCGTCGGCAAAAAAACTACAAGATCGATATCAGCAGGGCCTGCCTTCTCCGTTAGAAAGGAACCGTCAAGCCACGCCCTAGCCGAAATACCTGTGGCACGGAGTTCTTTCCGCCAAGCGAGGAATTTAGCAAAAAGCTCTACCCTACGTCTGTCAGCCGGGAACGCATCTACCGCCAACTGTTTCAACGCAAAGCTAGTCAGATGATGTATTCCCGCAGGTAGAAGCGGCGGAGCGTCTGCCTTCATCGCGCCCTCCTATGAATACGACCGTGCATTGCCCTCTCCTTACGACGGATGGTACACAGTAGTGTTTCATTTTGTTAGCGCCTCAATGGGTGATATGCAGTTCGCCAGCGTCATGCGCAGCGCATGCCACCGAGCTGTGTGATCAATTCTTCCAGCCCACCCCTGGCAAGGCGACGCGCCGCATATATGCAGCCTCGGGACCATCCCATCCACGTCGGACTCTCAGCCTTGCCGTAGCCGCCTCGTCGCGCCAGACCACGCGCGAGCACGTAACCACAACTAGGCGTCGCTACCTGCACCAAGGCCGGGCTGTTGGCACAACGGAGCAGCCCAGCGGTTATGATGCGTGCCCCATACAAGCCGAATTTGCGTATCGATACGCAAATAGTTAGTGGGCACCATCGCGCAAAACAAGTCTGCCTGTAGCTCAACTGGATAGAGCAATAGCCTTCTAAGCTATAGGTCGGGGGTTCGAGTCCCTCCAGGCAGGCCATCTTCTTCCCCTCTTGCGCCCACGCGCGCCGTTCGCACGCGCACCGGCCGTTCAGCCCGGCAAGGCCGCCAGGTGCCATGCCCCCTCGCCCTGCCATGCGATGTCCGCGTCGGGCTGGTGGAGCGCGCAGGGCGGCATGCCCCCGGCAGCCCCCTGCGGCACGCACACCGACAGCAGCACGGCATGGCCGTCGGCCGTTGCGCCGTGCCATGACCTGGCATGCGCCACCGGTATCTGCGCCGGCGCAGCCGGGCCCGCCGGCCGGCACTCGATGCGCCGGATCGCCGAAAAATCGACGCCCGTGCCCGTGCACTTGAAATACGCCTCCTTGAGGCTCCAGATCTGCAAGAAGTGGCGCTGGCGAGCGGCGCCGTCGTCCAGCGCCTGCAGCTGCGCCAGCTCGCCCGGCGAGCAGGCCATGGCGGCCGGGGCGAGCACGTCGCGCCGGCCGGGACTCTGGATGTCCTTGACCTCCAGGTCGATGCCTACGGGCTGCGAGGCCACGGCGCAGGCCAGCCAGGCGCCGCTGTGCGACAAGGACAGGTGGGTGGCGGCGGCCGCCGCGGCGCCGTGGTGCTGCGCGTTGAGCTGGGGCGCCCTGCCCTCGGGTGCGTCCAGGCGCCAGTCGCTGGCCGGGGTATTGCTACCCATGGCCAGCAGGTGGCGCAGGGCCCAGCGGCAGGCCATGAACTCCTGGCGCCGGGCCGCGTGCTGCATGCCGGCCAGGCGGGCCTCTTCATCTGCCGTGAGCCACCCGGGCACCGCCTGCTGCGCCCGGGCCGCCAAGGGGGCCTGCGCGGCGAGCAGCAGTTGCAGCGGTGGTGCCAAGGGAAAAGGCGACGTCACTGCCCCATGCGGACGTAGGTGCCCTTGAAGGTCACGCCGGTGAGCATGTTGCCCGCGTGGCATTCGTAGTTGACGGGGTCCTTGTAGACCTTGCCCTTGAAGACGCTGTGCAGGTCCACCACGGCGTTGGCGCCGCGCTTCTTGGCGAACTCTTCGAGCGAGATCAGTGTGGACAGGGCCACCCAGTGGCAGGCCTCTTCCTTGCTGCGGCCACCCGATGCCGTGCGGCGGTTGGCGGTTTCCTCACCGATGGCGGTGGCGCCTTCGGGCGTGGGCGCACCCGACAGGTAGAACTTGACGCTGCCGTCGAGCTTCTTTTGCGCCAGGCCCAGTTGCACGGCCTCTTCCAGGGGCAGCATCAGCACTTTTTCGGCGTGGGCGGCGGTGCTTGCACCCGCCAGGATGGCCAGGGCCAGGATGGTTGTCTTCACGGTCATGCTCTTTGCTTGTGGGATGGTTGCTTGCGGCCGCAAGCGGGCCCGGTTCAGGGCGCCGTGCGCACGTAGGTGCCCTTCAGGGTCACGCCGGTCATCATGTTGCCGGTGTAGCACTCGAAGTTGTTGGGGTCCTTGAAGGTCTTTTCCTTGAAGAAGCTGTGCAGGTTGACCACGGCATTGGCCCCCCGGGCCTTGGCGTTGTCCTGCAATGCGATCAGGCTGGACAGTGCCGCCCAGTGGCAGGCAAACACGGGTTCCTTGCCCCCGTTGCTGGTGCGGCGGTTGACATGCTCCTCGCCCAGGGCCGCACCCTGCACCGGGGGCGTGGGCGCACCCGAGAGGTAGAACTTCACGCTGCCGTCGAGCTTGCCTTCCTTGATGCCCAGGCGCACGGCTTCTTCCAGCGGCTGCAGCGAGACCTTGTCACGCGCCTGCGCCAGCGGGGTGGCAGAAAGTACCGCCAGGGCCAGAGCCCATGGCTTCATCATTTTCATCATTGGTTGTCCCTCATTGAAAATCCCACGCCACGCAACTGGCGCGCTCATAGCCAGCGCCCCCGTGCAAGGGCCGCCCCGCCGCACCGGGGGCGTCCCCCCTCGGGGGGGATGACGCGAAGCGGCTCAGGGGGGCTTACACCTTTGCGAAAGTACCCTTGAGCGTCACCCCGATCACCACCGCGCCGGCATGGCACTCGTAGTTGGCGGGGTTCTTGTAGGTGGCACGCTTGTAGTAGCTGTGCAGGTCGACCACGGCGTTGGCGCCCTTTTGCTTGGCCGACTCCTGGAAGGCGATCAGTGCCGACAGCGCAGCCCACTTGCAGCCATAGGCATCGTCCTTGCCGACGCCGTTGGTCTTCTTGTTGGCGATGTCTTCGCCCAGGCGGGCGCTGACCTTGGGCGTCTTGGCGCCCGAGAGGTAGAACTTGACGCTGCCGTCGAGCTTGCCCTGCTCCACGCCCATGCGCACCACTTCATCGAGGGGCAGCGTCAGAACCGTATTGCGTGCGTGCACTGCGCCCATGGCCGACAGGGCGGCCAGTGCCAGGACCCATTTCTTCATGCGGATTCTCCTGTGGTGTGCCCCTCCGGCAGGATGGGCGGTTTCGGATGCTTTGCGCGGAGATGCTTTGCGCGAACTGTGGGCCGCCGGGCCCCTGCCCTCCTGGCGCTGCGCGCCGGGCTTCATCAGCCGCCGCTGATGCGCTGCATGAGGTTGCGGATCCAGCGGTTGTAGTTGGGGTGGATGTGGCGGCCCGCGCCCGCCTCGGCATAGTTGAGGTTGTAGCTGTTGACGTAGTCGATCTTGTAGCCGGCGTGGTCGTAGCGCACGGCGATGGCCGCCATGTGCTTGCCCTGCTGCTTGTCGTATTGCAGCTCCACCAGGCCCGGGGCTTCGCGGGTCACGGCCCAGCCCAGCGACTGGCCCGCCTGGATGATGCGGTCACGCACCTGCGCCGCCGTGGGCGCGTAAGCACCCGAGAAGACGACCTGCGGCGCGTCGTAGAGCGCTTCGGCGCGCGCATGGGCGGCGCCGCTGTGCAGGGCCAGGGCCAGCACGGCCGCGGTGGCCAGCGCGCTGGCGCGGCCGGTGGATGTGTGAAGAACTGCCATTTTTTACTGCTCCCTCCAACGTTTGAAAATCAAGGATGTGTTGACCCCGCCGAACGCGAAGTTGTTGCTCATCACGATGTCGGTGTCGAGCTGGCGCGCCTGGCCCATGATGTAGTCCAGCGCGCCGCAGCGCGGGTCGGGCTCGGTGAGGTTGGCGTTCTGGGCGAACCAGCCCTCGCGCATCATCTCCAGCGTCATCCAGGCCTCCAGCGCGCCGCAGGCGCCCAGGGTGTGGCCCATGTAGCTCTTGAGCGTGCTCACGGGCACGCTGCTGCCGAACACCGCATGCGTGGCATGGCTCTCGGCGATGTCGCCCTGCTCCGTGGCCGTGCCGTGGGCATTGACGTAGCCGATGTCGCCCGGTGCCAGGCCGGCATCGTCGAGCGCCATGCGCATGGCCTGGGCCATGGTGGCGGAGTTGGGGTGGGTGACGTGGGTGCCGTCGGAGTTGGTGGCAAAACCGATGATCTCGCCCAGGATCTGCGCGCCGCGGGCCTTTGCGTGGCCGAGCTCTTCAAGCACGAAGGTGCAGGCGCCCTCGCCCAGCACCAGGCCGTCGCGCGCCGCGTCGAAGGGCCGGGGCGTGAGCTCGGGCGTGTCGTTCTTGGTGCTGGTGGCGAACAGGGTATCGAACACCGCCGCCTGGATGGCGTCGAGCTCTTCGGCGCCGCCGGCCAGCATGGCCAGCTGCTTGCCGCTCTGGATGGTTTCGTAGGCGTAGCCCAGGCCCTGGCTGCCCGAGGTGCAGGCGCTGGAGGTGGTGATCATGCGCCCCGTGGCGCCGAAGAACACGCCGATGTTCACGGCCGCCGTGTGCGACATCATCTTGATGTAGGTATTGGCGTTGATGCCCTCGGTGTTCTTCTCGGCGATCATGCGGCCGAAGTCGCCGATGGCCGAGGGCGTGCCCGCCGACGAGCCGTACGAGATGCCCATCTGCCCGCTCTTGACGAAGGGGTCGCCCAGCAGGCCGGCGCTCGCCAGCGCGATCTCGGTGGCGCGCGTGGCCATCACGGCCACGCGGCCCATGCTGCGCATGGTCTTGCGGTTGTAGTGCGCGGGCAACTCGAAGGGCGCCACATTGCAGGCCAGCTGGGTGCTCAGGCCTTCGTAGATCTCCCACTCGTGCATGCGGCGGATCACGTTGCGCCCGCTGAGCAGCTGGCTGCGCACGGTGGTCCAGTCGTTGCCCAGGGGGCTGAAGGCACCGACGCCGGTGATGACCACGCGGCGGCGGGTGGTGGTGGAAGTGCTCATCCGACCATCCCCCCGTTGACCGAGATCACCTGGCGCGTGATGTACGAGGCCTCGGCCCCCAGCAGAAAGGCGACCGCGCCGGCCACCTCGTCCACCGTGCCCATGCGGCGCATGGGAATCATCTCGAGCGCGTGCTCCAGCACCTCTTCGCTCACCATCTCGGTGTCGATCAGACCCGGCGCCACGCAGTTGACGGTGATGCTGCGCTTGGCCAGCTCGATGGCCAGCGTCTTGGTGGCGGCGATCACGCCGGCCTTGGCCGCGCTGTAGTTGGCCTGGCCGCGGTTGCCCATGAGGGCCGAGACCGAGGCCAGCGTGACGATGCGCCCGGGCTTGCGCCGGCGCACCATGGGCATGACCACGGGGTGCAGCACGTTGTAGAAGGCGTCGAGGTTGGTGTGCACCACGCGGTCCCACTCTTCGCCGGTCATGGCGGGAAAGGCGTTGTCCATGGCGATGCCGGCATTGCAGACCACGCCGTAGTAGGCGCCATGGGCCTCCATGTCGGCCTCCAGCGCGGCGGCGCAGGCGGCGCGGTCGGCCACGTCGAACTGCAGCACGCGCGCGCTGCGGCCCAGGGCCGCGATCTCGGCCGCGGCGCTGTGCGCCTGCTCGATCCCGCTTCTGCAGTGCACCACAATGTCGTGGCCGTCACGGGCCAGGCGCAGCGCGATGGCCCGGCCGATGCCCCGGCTGGAGCCGGTCACCAGCACGGTGGTGGCGGCAGCCGCTGGTGCTGCTGCTGCGGCGCCGGTCGTCGTCTTCGTCGTCAGCTCATTCATTCTCGGTATCGGTTGTAACCTGTTGTTGTATCTATTTTTTTGCCAGCCATCACTGGCCCGATGGGGGCGATGAAGGCGATGGGGAAATATAGGCGCTACCGTCCTCGGGTTCAAAGACGGAAATGCGCGCACTTGCCAATTCCGTCGCATCTTCGGCATGGATGCGGCAGTCGAACATGCCCAGGCCGTTGTCGCCCATCATGTCGCAGTCCACGCTGACCCTGAGCAGCGCGCCCGGGGCAAAGTAGGCCTGAGCCGTCTCGTACTTGCGCGAACCGAGCAGAAAGCCGATCTTCACGGCCTGGCCCTTGCGCAGCGCGTTCCAGCCGGCCCAGGCGGCCACCGTCTGCGCCATGTACTCCATGCCCACCCAAGAGGGCATGCCAGCGTCGTGCAGGAACAGGCCGCCGCGCGGCACCCGGACCTCGGCCACGGCGCTGTCCACGCCGGCGGCCACCAGCCGGTCCAGCAGCAGCATGGCACCCCGGTGGGGCACATAGTTCTCTATGGGTAACAGTTCGGTGGTGGTGGTGGTGCTCATCGATCGGCTTGTCGTCATTCTTCGTCAGGCGGCCTCGAACAGCAGGCTGCTGTTGCTGCCGCCAAAGGCAAAGGAGTTGCTCAGCACGGCCCGGGCCGCGCGCGAAAGCTGGGTGCCCGGCGCCACGGCGGCCAGGGCCGGCATGGCGGGGTCGGCCGCGCCGTCCCACCAGTGCACGGGCAGCTTGCCCCGCGGATTCTCCTGCAGCACATGCCAGGCCACCGCCGCCTCCAGCGCGCCGGCGGCGGCCAGGGCATGGCCGGTGAGCGGCTTGGTGGAGCTGACCGCGACCTCGGTGCCCAGCACCGCCTGCACGGCCCGGCTCTCCATGGCATCGTTGTGCGGCGTGGCCGTGCCGTGCAGGTTCACATAGTCCACACCCGCTGGCTGCATGCCGGCGCGCGCCAGGGCCTGCTGCATGGCCGCAGCCGCCCCCTGGCCCGTGGGGTCGGGGGCGGACATGTGGTGCGCATCCTGCGACTCGCCCCAGCCGGCCAGGCGCACCGGGCCGGGTTCGCGGCTCAGCACGAAGAAGGCCGCCGCCTCGCCCAGGTTGATGCCCCGGCGGTTGGCAGACAAGGGGTTACAGCGCTCGGCAGAGACCGCCTCCAGCGCGCTGAAGCCGCCCACGGTGAAGCGCGCCAGCGCATCCACACCACCGGCCAGCACCACGTCGGCCATGCCGGCCTGCAGCAGCCGCGCGGCCGAGGCCAGGGCCTTGGCGCCCGAGGAGCAGGCGGTGGAGATGGTGTGCGCCGGCCCGCGGATCCCGAGGTGCTGCGCCAGGAACTGGGCCACGTTGCCCATCTCCTGCACGGCATAGGCAAAGCCGGGCGGAAAGCCGCCCTGGTGCAGCAGGTGGCGCGCGGCGACCTCGCCCTCTTCGATGCCGCCCGTGCTGGTGCCCACCACCAGGGCCACGCGCGCGGGGCCGTGGCGGGCAATGGCCTGCGCCACATCGGTCTGCAGCGCCTGCACGGCGCCCCAGGCCAGCGCGTTGTTGCGCGAGCGCTGGTGCACGGGTGCAAAGTCCAGCGCGGGCAGCACGGCGTCTGCCGGCAGGCAGCCCAGGGGCAGCAGGCGGCCGGGGGAGTAGCGCTCCGTCCACTGCAGGGTGGCGGGATCGGTGGCGGCGAACAGGTGCGCGCGCATGGCGGCGGCGCTGAGCCCCAGTGCACTGTGGGCCGATGCGGCGTTCAGGTAGACATGCGGGCGTGCCATCACGAAGGCTCCTGCGCCGGGGCGCACAGTCGGGAGCCCCCGGGCGATTCGACGCGCAAGGTGAAGGCCCCCTCGGGGTAGATGATCTCGACGGCGGTGCTGCCGACGAACTGCACGCGCACCTGCTCCCGCCCATCGCGCAACAGGCGGCGCCCGGTGGCGGAGGCCTCCACGCTCCAGGGTGGCTGCACGGCGCGCTGCACGGCCCGCGCGGGCCAGAAAGCCAGCTGCAGGTCGCTGAGCACCTGCTCGGGCGTGAGCTGCGCAGGCCAGTGGCGCGACAGCTCCTTGTGCCACTGCCAGCCGTCCCACACCATGCTGCCCACGCCCTGCCCCACCACGAAGAAGGCCAGGCGCACGGCCTCGGCATCGACCTCGAGCAGGGCTTCGAGCTGCTGCGCGGGGCGGCCGGGCAGCTCCACCGTGATGCGCTGCTGCACCGCCGCCTCGCAGCGCAGGGCCGCGGGCGCCAGGGCCAGCGGCGGAGTGCGCGCGGCCTGCGGTGCCCCCAGGGAGGCACAGCCCGCCAGCAGCGGCAGCAGCAACGCCGTGGCCGCCCAGCGACCTGCCATGGCGGATCTCATGCGGGCACGCCTCCCCGCTGCAGCGGCTGCTGCCCGCGGCACAGCTCGCCCAGCACCTGCAGGCGGCGCTGCGGTTCGGCGACATAGGGGTTCTTCGCATCCCAGGCGTAGCCGGCCAGGATGGAAGCGATCATGCGGCGGATCTCGGGGCTGTGCTGGGCGTGGAAGATCACGTCCTGGAAGCCCCCGTCGTACCAGCCCTGCACGAAGGCGCGGAAGGTGTTCACCCCGGCCTGCAGCGGCACTGCGTAGTCCTGCTGCCAGTCCACCGCCTCGCCGCGCCAGGCGCGGCCGATGCAGCGCGCAGCCAGACTGGCCGAGGTGACGGCGATGGTCACGCCGCTGGAGAACACCGGATCGAGGAACTCGCCCGCATTGCCCAGCAGGGCATAGCCCCGGCCCCACAGAGCGGTGACGTTGGCCGCGTAGCCGGTGATGGAGCGGCCCGGCGTGTCCCACACGGCGTTGCGCAGCACGTGGGCCAGGCTCGGGGTCTCGGCGATGATGGCGCGCAGGCGCTCGACCTCGCTGCCCTCATAGCGCGCCAGGTACTCGGGCGTGGCCACCACGCCCTGCGAGCAGCGGCCGTTGGAGAACGGAATGGTCCAGAACCAGACTTCGTGGTGCACCGGGTGCACCGAGATCAGGATCTTGCTGCGGTCCATGTCGCCGTGGGCGATGCCATCCTCAATGTGCGTGAACAGCGCGCCGCGCACCGGGAAGTCCGAGGGGCGCTCGAGCTGCAGCAGGCGCGGCAGGATGCGCGCGAAGCCGCTGGCGTCGAGCAGGAAGCGCGCACGCACGGTGTACTCCTCGCCTTCGGGCGAAGTGACCGATACCTCGGGCTGCTCGCCCGACACGTTCACCGCCGTCACGGTGTGGCGGTAGCGCACCTCGGCGCCGGCCTTGGCGGCGGCATCGGCCAGCACCTTGTCGAAGTCGCCGCGCTGCACCTGGTAGGTGGTGCCCCAGCCGGGCGAGAACTTGTCGCGGAAGTCGAACTCCGTGTGCAGATTGCCCTTGGCGAAGGCCGCGCCGTTCTTGTGCTGGAAGCCCGCCTCCACCACGTCCTGCAGCATGCCGGCCCCTTCGATGTAGGCCATGCTCTGGGGCAGCAGGCTTTCGCCGATGGAAAAGCGCGGAAAGCTTTCTTTCTCAATCACCAGCACCTGGCGGCCCTGCTTGCGCAGCAGGCCGGCGGCCACGGCGCCCGAGGGGCCCGCGCCCACGATCAGTACCTCGGTCTGTTCCACTCGGCGATGTTGCATCAATGTTCCTTGGAGACGGTGGGGCTGCGAAACAGCGGTGCCAGCACCAGCACCAGCGGCAGGCCCAGCATCAGCGTGAGGCCAAAGGCCTTGAGCGCGGGCGTGGCCGACAGGCCCAGCAGCCCGAACGACAGCCAGGTGCTGCCCGCACCGATGACCACGGCCAGCCAGGCGTGGGGGTCGTCCTCGTGCTCCTGCAAAAAGATGCCGTAGTCGATGCCCACGCCCAGGAGCAGCATGAGCGCCAGCACGTTGAACAGCTGCCAGGGTGCGCCAAACGCCGTGAGCGCGGCCACCACCGCCAGGCTGGCCAGCACGGTGGGCATCCAAGCGCGCCAGGCCTTGCGGCCAAAGCGCAGCCACAGGGCGGCCAGCACCAGCACGTGGCCCAGCAGCAGCAGCTCGGTCATGGAGATGCGGTAGCGCTGCAGCAGGGCCGAGATCTCGGCGGGCTTGTCCACCCAGGCCACGCCCTCGAGCCCCTGGGCGGCACCGGCCAGCGCGGGCAGCGACTGCAGGTCGGCCACGCCGCGCAGCATGACCAGGCTGCGGTAGCGGCCTTCGCGCTCGCCCAGCCACAGCGGGCGCGCGGCGGTCGCAATCGGCTGGGCCAGCCAGGCCTGCACGGTGAGCGGCGCGGGCGCGGGGGCATCGGCGCGGGCAAAGCTTTCGCCGAGCGCGGCGTTCACGCCCTGGTAGACGGCCTCGTGCGCGCGCGCCACCAGTTGGGCATCGCTGTCCTGGCGGCGGGCCGAGGGCACCCAGTCGGACACGGCGCTGTAGCCCGCCAGCAGCTGGCGCGCGACCAGAGCGTCGAGCTTGTCCTTGAGTTCTTCTTCGCGCTGCAGCACCTGCTCGGGCGTGTCGCCCTGCACCAGGTAGAACTGCGCGGGGCTGGGCAGGCCCAGGATCTCGCCCACCTGGCGCTGCTGGGCCAGCAGGGTGGCCGAGCCGTTTTGCAGCTGGCGCACATCGTCCTGCGCGCGCAGGCCGCCCAGCAGCCACAGCGCCAGTGCCATGGCTGCGCACGCGGCCAGCGAGCCGGGCAGCGCCTGGCGCCAGCGCGGCCAGGCCATCAGGGTCTGGCCAATGCGATCGGCCACGCGGCTGTGCGGCATGGTGCCCCGGTCCAGCCAGGGGAACCAGCAGACCACGGTGAGCATGGCGGCCGTGAGCCCCACCACCGAGAACACCGCCATCTGGCGCAGGCCCGGGAAGGCCGCGGCCCCCAGCGCCAGGTAGGCGATGGCGCTGGTGCCCAGGGCCAGCCACAGCGCCGGCATGAGCCCGCGCATGAGCCCGTGCGGGCTGCGCCCGGGCGCACCCTGGCGGCTGGCGAAGTAGTGGATGCCATAGTCTTCGGCCACGCCCACCAGGCTGGCGCCGAACACCAGGGTCAAGAGGTGCACCTGCCCGAACAGCAGCGCCGTGGCCGACAGCGCCACCGCGCAGCCCACCAGCAGCGACACGCCCACCAGCGCCACGGGCCGCAGCGAGCGAAAGGCCAACCAGGCCAGCAGCAACACACCCGCGAGCGAGCCCCAGCCGATGGTGTTGATCTCCCAGTGGGCCTGCACCGCAGCCGCCTCGGCATGCAGGGGCACGCCGGCCGTGACCATGCGGGCGCCGGGCCACTTCGCGTGCACCTGGGCCAGCGCGTTCTGCAGGGCGCCATCGAGCACGGGCTCGCCCGAGAGGCGGAAGGCCGAGCCCTCCAGCGTGTACTGCAGCACGGCCCACTGCAGGCCGTCGGCCGCCACCCACAGCTCGCCATCGCGCGGGCGGGCCTGGCTTTGCGCGCCGCGCGCGGCCCACCACTGGGTCCACAGGCCCAGCGGGTCGCCCACCCAGTCGGACAGGCGGGCCTGCACGGCGGGCTGGTACAGGTCCTGCAGGGCCTTTTGCACCAGGGCGGCATCGGGCGTGCCGGCCAGCATGGCGCGCTGCTGCGGGGTGAGCAGGCGTTCGCGCCAGGGCTGGTAGAAGCCGAGCGCGGCGTCCATCGAGGTCTTTTGCGCCACGGCGTCTTCGCGCAGGCGTGCGCCGGCACTGCTGGCCAGCGACTGGCGCAGCACCTGCACGGCTGCGCGCGCGTCGGCCCACTCGGCAGCGCCGATCAGCACCACCACCTGGCGCGACATCTGGCCCACCAGTTGCTCGGTGGCCAGGGCCACGTCGGGCGCCTGCTCGTTCACGGGCAAGAGGGCCATCACGTCGGTGTCGATGCCGTCGTGCTTCCAGAACTGCCACTGGTGCAGGCCCACGGCCAGCACCACCAGCAGCCAGGCCAGCGCGGCCATGCGCCAGAGCCCGCCGGGGGCGGCGTCGTGCGCGGGGGTCGCGCCCGTCATTCGAACTGGGCCGCGTCCTGCGGGCGCAGGGCGTTTTCGGCCACGGGCGCGAGGATGCGGATCACGCTGGCGTCACCGCGCGCCTCCTGCAGCTTCACCTCCTGCACGAACTGGCTGCCCTGCAGGTCCACCGCGCTGAGCCACTGGGCCAGCGTGGGGTCGCGCGGCACCAGGCGCAGCGACCAGCCCTTGGGCGCCACCTGCCCCGTCACCTCGAAGTGCTGGGCCAGCTCGGCCAGGTTGGCCGACATCACGGCGAACAGCATGGCGTTGACGGTGCGCAGCACGGGTTCGTCCTGCGCGCGCATCTGGGTGGTGAGCTTGCCGTCGCTGCCGCGCGACTGCAGGCTGTCGGGCCGCACCACCAGGGTGGACTCGAAGGGTTTGAGCACATGCCAGACGATGCCCTTGCCGCGCGCCACGATGAAGTCGCCGCTGGAGCGCAGCGGCTGCTTGAAGCCCTTGACGGTTTTGAGCTGCTCGAACTCGCCACGCACCACGGGGGCGTCCTGCACGCGCTGGCGCACCTGGGCCAGCAGCTCCTGCGCGCCGGGCTCGGCCGCCTGGGCGGGCAGCAGGGCCAGGGCACACAGGGCCAGGGCGAACATGCGGATCCACGGGACCATCTTCATGGCGCCACCCCCAGCCGTTCCCACAGCACGGGCGGGCAGACGAAGCACATGGCGCGGGTCTGCATGTCCACCGCCACCTGGATGGTGTGGGCGCTGTTGACCTTCTGGCCCGTGGCGGAGTCGATGATGAGGTAGTCGATGCGCAGGCGGTTCTCCCACTCGGTGATGGTGGCGCGCACCTTGAGCACCTGGCCGAAGGTGGCCGGGCGCACGTATTTGAGGCGCATGTCCACCACGGGCCAGCCGTAGCCCGACTCGCGCATGCGCGGGTAGTCGTAGTCGAATTTGGCCAGGAGTGCGCTGCGCGCCAGTTCCAGAAAGCGCACGTAGTGGCCGTGGTAGACGATCTCCATCACGTCGATGTCGTAGAACGCGGGCGTGATCTCGATCTCGTGCGTCAGCCGCTCGCGCGAGGCCAGCTCTTTCTCAGTGGACATGCGCGGGCCTCCGGGTCAGTGGGGTGGCGGAAATGTGGATCATGCAGTGTGGCCAGGGCGCGCAGGCGCGCCCTGGTCCCAAAAGGGGAAGAAATTGAACCAGTCGTACGGGGCCTTGCGCAGCATGCGTTCGAGCTGCTGCGCAAACAGGGTGGCGTACCCGGCCATGGCCTGCTCGCGCCGGGCACGCGGCAGCAGCACGCGCTCGGCCAGCGGCACGAATTCGACGGCATAGCCAGCGCCCTCGTGCACGCAGCCCATGAAGAACAGCGGGCATTCGAGCACCGAGGCCAGGATGTAGGGCCCGCAGGGGAACGGTGCCTGGTGGCCGAGGAACGGGGCGTGGGTGATGCGGCTTTCGCGCACGGGCACGCGGTCGCCGGCAATGGCGATGAGCTCGCCGCGCGCCACACGCTCGGCCAGCATCATGGCCGTGGCGGCATTGAAATCGGTCACCTGCAGCAGTTGCACGCCGCTGTCGGGCGCCAGGCGCTGCAGCACGCGGTTGAAGCGCTCGGCGTGGGCCGTGTGCACCAGGATGTTCAGGCGCAGACCCGCGCGCCGCTCGGCCAGGGCGCGGCACAGCTCGATGCAGCCCATGTGCGCGGTGACCACCACGGCGCCCTGGCCCCGCTGCGCCAGCGCATCCAGGGCCTCGCGCCCGGTGACGGCCACGCTGTCGAAGCGGTAGCGCCCGCTGAGCGCGAGCAGCTTGTCCAGGATCACCTGGGCAAACATGCGAAAGTGGCGCTGGCTCTGGCGCCAGCCCGGCATGGCGGGCCACAGGCCATGGGCGGCCTGCATGCGCTGCAGGTACTGCAGCGAGGAGCGGCGCGCCACCGGGCTCACCAGCCAGTAGTAGCCGACGATGGGGTACAGGCACAGCAGAAAGGGCCAGCGACCGAGGAAGCGGTGCACCTGGTAGAGCAGCCACATGCCCGCGACGAAGGTGTTCTCGCCCAGCTGCGCCCAGTGCGGGGCGGCGGGCGCAACGGGCGCTGCGGGCGCAGCAGCAGCCTGTGCCTGCGGCTCGGGCGCAGACGCCGTCATGCCGCCTGCCCTGCCCCGCGCCGGCCCAGCAGCTTGCGCGCCAGCAGCACGGGGCTGCGCAGCAGCATGCCGCCGAACAGGCGCGTGTGCATGCCCGAGATGAGCACGTTGTCGCGCCATACGCGAAAGTGCGAAAGCCCGTCCTGTGGGTAGGTGACGGCCGTGCGCTGGGTGATGAAGGGCACGCCCTTCCAGTGCATGCGCACGAGGATCTCGGTGTCGAACTCCATGTGCTTGCCGATGCGTGCGCCATCCATCACGCCGATGGCGTCGCGCAGCGGGTAGACGCGAAAACCGCACATCGAGTCCTCGATGTCCAGCGACAAGGTGTTGATCCACACCCACACATGGGTGGCGTAGCGGCCGTACAGGCGCGCCTTGGGCACGCTGGCGTCGTAGCGCGGCGCGCCGCAGACCATGGCCTGGGGCCTGGCCCGGGCGAGCGCGATGAAGGCCGGGATGTCGCCCACGGCGTGCTGGCCGTCGGCGTCGATCTGCAGCGCGTGGCTGTGGCCCGCGGCCAGCGCATGGCGCATGCCGGTCATCACGGCGCCGCCCTTGCCCTGGTTCTGCGGCAGGCGCAGCAGCGTGACCTCTGCGCCATGCTGCAGCGCCAGGGCATCGAGCACGGCGGCGCAGCCGGGTTCGGAGCCGTCGTCCACCAGGATGCAGTGCAGGCCCGCGGCGAGCACGCCCTGCACCATGGCGCCGATGGTCGTCGGGTGGTTGTAGACCGGGATGATGGCGACGGGGTTGAACGAGATGGCAGTACTCATGCGGCCCCCTCCCCCTGCACCAGGCGCCCGCTGGCATGCGGCCCGCGGCCGGAGGTCAGCGCAAACTGCAGTTGGCCCTTGCCGGGCACCCACTGCAGCTGCACCTGGACCCGGTCGCCGGGCAGGATGGGCTGCTGGAACTTGACCACCTCGGCGCGCAGGAAGGCCGCCGGAATGCCGAAGGCCTGCTGCCCCAAGGTGACCACCCAGTGCAGCTGCGCCACGCCGGGCACGATGGGCGCGCCAGGGAAGTGGCCGTCGAGCACGCGCAGCCCGGGGTCGACCAGCAGGCTGGCCGTGGCCTGGTGCGCGCTGCGCTCGGTCCATTCGGGCAGGGGCATGAGCGGGCGGAACAGCGCCAGCAGGTCGTGCTGCGTGGTCTTGCCCTGGGCGTTTTGCGGCAGGGCCGCCACGTAGCGCCAGCTGCGCGGCAGGGCCACGCGGTCCACCACGGGTGCCAGCAGGGCGCGCAGCGCGTCCCCCATGGGCTTGCGGCCCTGCTGCTGCAGGGCCTGCCAGCCGGCCTCGGTGAGCGCAAGCACCATGCCCACGCGCGCGGCGGCGGGCGGCGCTTCGAGCACCACGGCCCGGGCAGCCGCCACCCGGTCGCTGGCCAGCAGGGCGTTTTCCATGGCGGTCAGGGAGATGCGCTTTTCGGCGATCTTGGCGATGCGGTCGGCCCGGCCCTGCAGCACGAAGCCGGCGCCCCCATCGCCGCCGTCTTGCGGCAAGGCGCGGTCGGCTGTCTCCCACCAGGCATCGGCATCGGGCAGGTGGCCTGAGCGCACCGACAGGCAGCCACTGTCGGCCAGGCGCACCTGCACGCCCGGCAGGGGCTGCCAGGCATCGCCCTGCTCGGCCCGGCGGCGCCAGGCGATGCCGCCGGTTTCCGAGCTGCCGAACACCTCGGTGGTGGAATGGCCGAGCAAGGCCAGCGCATGGGTCGAGGCTTCGGGCGGCAGCGGGCCGCCCGACGAGAAGATGCCGCGCAGGCCCCGGGAGGCGGCCGCCCAATCGAGGTGATCGGGCAGGCGGCTGAGCATGGCGGGGCTGGAGATGAGCAGCGTGGGGCCGGGCTGGGACAGCTGGGCCACCAGCTCCTCGGGGTAGCGCGCAAACCCGGTGCCCAACAACCGCCCCGCGGCCAGCGGCCACAGCACACGGAACAGCAGGCCGTAGATGTGCTGGTGCGAGACGGTGGCCAGGGTGCGCAGGCCGGGCGCATCTGCCATGGGGGCAAACACCGCCTGCAGCGCATGCACTTCGGCATCGAGCTGCGAAAGGTGTTTGACGATGCGTTCGGGCACGCCCGTGGAGCCCGAGGTGAACAGCACCACCTGCGCCGCGCGCAGCGAAAGCGGCTGCAACTGCACCGCCGCTGCGCCCGTTGCATCGGGCACGAGGGCATCCGGCAACTGGCCCGCGCAGGCCTGCACCTGGGGCAGCAGGTGCGCCAGGGTATGGGGCTGCAGGTCGCTGGCCAGCACCGGCGTCTTGCCCGCATGCCAGACCCCCCAGAGGGCGGCCGCAAACTGCAGCGGCTCCTCGAAATACAGGCCCACCTCGGTGCCCGGCACCTGCTGGAAGGCGGCGCACCAGGCCTTGACGGACAGCACCCAGTCCGCGTGCCGCACCGGGCTGCCCGCAGAGGCCGCGACCTCGTGCCCTGCGGCACGCGCCTGCGGCAGGGCCACCTCGGACAAGGCTGTAAACGTGTTCACTTGCTCGATTCCTGATTCTTGGAGTTGTTGGACAGGGACGGGAAAAAATCGCTTGGCTCTGCCCAGCGCTCTACTGGGGCCCCAGGGTCAGCGCACCGCGCCGGCGCACCCACTGGCGCACCAGCCACTCGCCGCCCATCAGGCAACCCATGAGCACATAGGCAACAAGCCCGTTGTACAGCGCCCAGGTGGCATCGCTGCACCAGGCGGCGGTGTAGGCCGCGGCAGCACCGTTGGCCACGAAGAACGCGCACCACACGGCCGTGACCTTGCGCGTGTAGCGCACGCCGGACTCGGGCAGATCGGGCTGGGTGATGCGGGCCACGCGCTCGATCACCGTGGGCGGGTAGCGCAGGCTCACCGCGAACACCACCAGCAGCACGGCGTTGACCAGCACCGGATAGAGCTTGACGGCCAGGGCATCGGCGCGCCACCAGGAGGCCAGCGCCAGCACGGCCGCGCCCGAGGCCACGGCCCACCAGAAGCGCTGGCGCGTGGCCACGGCGCGCAGCACGGCCAGCAGCACCAGCAGCACGGCCAGCCACTGCGGCGCCACGCGGCCCATGGCCAGGTACACGCCCAGCGGGTACAGCACCGTCAGCACCACCAGCACGGCGGTCACAAGCTTGTGCATGATGATGGCCGGCCGCCTGCCCGCGCGCTCAGGCCGGGGAGGCGGCGTCGTTCACCAGGCGGTGCAGGGCGTCGACCACGTCCTGCACCGTGCGCACGGACTTGAAGGCGTCGGCGTTCAGGCGCTTGCCCACCCAGGGCTTGAGCTGCACGATCAGGTCCACCGCATCGATGCTGTCGATGTCCAGGTCGTCGTACAGGCGGGCCTCGGGCGTGATGCGGTCGGCGTCGATTTCGAACGTCTCCTGCAGGATCGCGGCGATGAGTTCGTAGATGGCTTCTTTGTTCATGTCGTATTTTCCGTGAATGCCACTCGCTTCGTCAGTCAGTGCGTGCGGCTGGCGGCCACGAAGGCGGCCAGCGCCTGCACGCTGCCAAAGTGCTTGCGCGTCTGCTCCGAGTCGGCCGACATGCTCAGGCCGTAGCGCTTTTGCAGGGCCAGGCCGAGCTCCAGCGCGTCGATGGAGTCGAGGCCCAGGCCCTCGACGAACAGCGGCGCTGCGGGGTCGATGTCTTCGGGCGCGATGTCTTCGAGCGCCAGGCTGGAGATGATGATTTCCTTGATTTCTTGCTCAAGTTGAAGCACAGGCAGGTCCCTTGAAAAGTTGTACGGACAGGTGCTCGGTCACATGGCGCGCAGCCAGGGAATCGCTGGCAGCCGAGTCACAGAATTCTTCCACCGCAATATCGGGCCGCACCTCGATGGTGAAGTGCGGCTTGCGCACGGGCACCTTCCACCACGGCGTGCCCTTGGTCAGCATGGGCAGGCTGCTGTGGATGTGCACGGGCGTGATGTCGATGCGCCCTTTCACGGCCACATGGGCCGCGCCGCGCTGCAGCTTGACCTTGCCGTGCAGCGGCGTGCGCGTGCCTTCGGGGAAGATGATGAGGTTGTTGCCATCCTGGAGCGAGCGCACGCAGTCCTCCAGCAGGCCCGCGCCGTCGCCATTGGTGATGAAGCCCGCGGCCCGGATCGGGCCGCGCGTGAACGGGTTGCGCGCCAGCGCCTCCTTGACGATGCAGTCCGCATGGCGCACGAAGGAGATCAGGAACACCACGTCGATCAGCGAGGGGTGGTTGGCCAGGATCAAGAGGCCCCGGCGCTGCAGGCGTTCGCGTCCATGCACCTCGTACGAGATCACGCCCACGAAGTTCATGAGCCCCACGAAGCAGCGAAAGCTGTGGTGGATGATGGTCTGGCACAGCTGCTTCTGGCGCGCGGCCCCGCGCACGAAGAGCATGGCCACGGGGCACACGACGATGCCCAGCACGATGCCCCCCAGGCCGAACACGGAAAAACAGAAACCCGTGGCCACGATGCGCCAGGCCCGGTTGATCACTTCACGCATGCACACGCTCCCACATCCATTGGCCTGACGCATGGCCGTGTACCAGGTTCTTGCGTTCACCCTGCAGCAGAAAATGCAGCGCATCGAGCCCATGCGGCAAGGCCACCGTCTCGCCGCGCCCATCGGCCTCGCCCGGCGCATCGATGGCCTGCAGCGCAAAGCCCGCTTCGCCAGGCTGCAGGGGCGCCAGCCGCACAGCCCAGGCGTATTCGGCCACGGGCTCATCGTGGAAGACGGTGTAGTCGGGCGGCAGCAGCTCGTCATAGCAGACCAGCAACACCTCGCCGAAGGCCTCGGCGTCGTGCAGCAGGCCCACGGCCTCGACGAGGCCGGCCTCGGGCACGCAGTGCGAAGACGCGACGCAGACCGCGTTGGCGCGCATGCCGCGCAGGATGGAGTGCTGCGCGCCCACGGCGTTGTGCACCGACAGGCCGAAGGCGGTGGGCGACAAGGGTTCATCTTGGGCCTGCGAGCGCAGCAGTGCCAGCGCCTTGTCGGCATCGCCATAGCGCGATGCCCAGACCACGGGAATGTCGACCCCTTCTTCGGGCGGCAGCACGCTGTCGGCCACGGCAACGGCCATCTTCGCCAGGTGGCCCAGCCGGCGCCGCGCCATGGCAGGCACATGGGGCAGCTCGACCACGGTGCCGCCCACGGGGCACACCGGTGCCTGGGCCCACTGCAGCCATTGCTCCTGACTTTGCAGGCCTGGTGCTATCGCAGCCCACGCCCGAACGGCGAACGCAGCGCGCACAGCCCTCTCCCGATTTCTTTGATTGATTGCTTGGCGTGTGTACGGCACACACCGGGCAATTATCTCAGAATCCCCCTTGGCGGCGACAGTTTTGCTGTTACATGTGCACACAAACAGACGCTCTGCCGGACCTGCACACGCCCACACAAAGGGTTACATCAGATCCACCCAAATGGGGGATGCCATGGAGCGTTGCATCCGGGCGACAGAGGACGGCCGCCCCGCCCTACTCCTCGAAGCCAAAGCCCACCGCCGACACCCCGGCCGCACTCGCCCGGGCCACCAGGTACTGGCCCGGCCCGACCACGATGGCCGTGCGCTCGAGCACGCCCGAGGGCGGCAGGTACGCGTCGTACTCGATCCACTCCGCGTCGGTGGGTGTGGCGGCCGCGGCAAGGGCCACGCGGGCCAGCACGGCCGAGGCGCTGCGGTTGACCAGCGACAGCGTGAGCGTCCCGGTCTGGGAGGCGGGCTGGTAGAGGGGGGTGGCCGTGGCCGCAGCCAGGTCCATTGCAAAAAGACGTCCGTTGGCCATGTCGATCAAGCTCCTGAAAGAAAGAAAACCTTGCTGCGCGACTGCACCGGGGCCCATTGCTGCACGCCCTGGATCACGAACAGCGCCAGCGGCCGGGCCTGCACCGGCGCCACGGGCAGGCCCAGGGCGCCGCCGGCCTGCGAGCTGACCCAGGCCCGCACCCAGTTCGTGCTGGCCAGGGCCTGGCTGTTGTCGGCCGGGGGCAGCGCGGTGGCGGCGCTGACCGTGCCGCCCACGGCCAAGTGGCCGGCGATGGACAGATTGCCGGCGATGGATTGGTCGCCCGTGAGGGCGTTGCCGCCGGCCAGGTTGGCCTTGGTGGCCAGGCCGGCATCGGTCTGCCCGGCCTTGGTGGCCACGCCGTCGAAGCCCAGCTCGATGCGCTGGAACTCGTCCTTGAGGACCTGCTCGTCCACCCGCTGCCCGGGCAGCGGGTTGAAGACGCGGTGGTAGTAGGTATTGGCCATGGGGCTGCTCCTGCGTTTGGTGGGATTGGGGGTCAGCGGTCCAGCCGGCGCGGCGTGTAGACCACCGACACGCTCTGCAGCGTGTGGGGCAGTTCGTTGCGCGCGCTGCTCACGATGTTCAGGCTGAGGTCGGTGCCCACGCCGTCCAGGCGCACCTTGGAGAGGGCGTTGGCGGGCACGCTGTAGTAGCTCTGGCCGTAGTTGCTCACGCTGTAGTAGGCGCCGCCGGCGTTCTGCAGCACGCCCACCACGTCGGTCAGGCCCACCTCGGGTCGGCCCAGGCTGTACTCGCCCTGCACCAGCAGGCGGCAGGCGCTGCGGTTCTTGCTCTCCAGGTCCACGCGCCGAAAGCGCTTCCTCTCCATCGGGCTCTTGGTGTGGTTGAAGGCCAGCTTGAGGTAGGCCACGATCTCGGCCCCGTCGAAGCTGCGGCCCCGGTCGGCCTCGTAGACAAAGCCGTCGTCGCTGCCGAAGAAGTTGCGGTGCTCGCCGCCCACCACGGCATCGCAGGTGCAGCGCACCGTGCGGCCATAGTCGATGGGCATGAAGGCCAGCGCGCTGCCGCCGTCGGCCGTGGGGATGGGCGTGACGCTCAGGCCCTCGCCACCGGCAAAGAACAGGCGCATGCGCTTGTCGGCCCGGTTGACCACCGAGGCCGTGACCTGCCGCGCCTTGAGCAGGCGCTGGATGCGCGCGGACAGCGGCAACCGCTCGAAGTTGCCGAAGGCCTGCGTGGCACTGACCACGGCCACACCCAGGGTGTCGAGCACCAGCACCCGGCCCAGGCTCTGCACGCTGCCGCGCTGCGCGCCCACGTCGTCGGCAAAGTTCACGAAGCGCCAGTCGGCGCTGCTGCTGCCATACAGCACCCAGGTGCGCTCGGCGGCAAACACCATGAGCGCGCCGCCCTCGGCGTCCGAAGGCAGCACCTGCAGGCCCGTGACCACATCGCCCGCCGCGATCTCGGCCGCCCCCACCACCGCCGACCAGCGGTACGGATCGCCCACGGCACTGTGCTGCAACGAGCCCTCGAAGCTGAAGAACAGGTGGTTCTTGTGCGCCACGCAGTGCACTGGCTTGTCTGCCGCCATGCCGGTGGCCAGGGGCACCAGCACCTCGCCGTCGAACTCGAAGCCGCGGTTCACGCCGTCGGCGCCATAGATGCGCTGCTGCCCGGCGCGGCCGTTGAAGTTGTAGACCACGGTATCGAGCCGGCCGCCGGGCAGTTGGGTGATCGCCACCTCGGCCCCGCCGGCCACCGCCGTCACCCCGGCGGTGAAGGCGCCCGCGGTGAACGGCCCGCCCGAGGGTGCGGTGACGATGAAGCGCCCCTTGGCCGTGCCCGCCGCCCAGGTGCCCGACTCCACCACCACGCGCTTGACGATGGCGGACACGGCGCCCTTGGTGACGTTGGCGCCCACGGCGGGCTCCGTGCCACTGCCGCTGGAAAAGGCCAGCTCATGGTAATGGAGTACCGGCGCCCAGCCGGTGGCCGAACTCTTATAGATGCTGCAGGCCGTGGCCGCCAGGTTGTCGCGCCAGGCGTAGACCGTGCCATTCAATACGGCGATGCCGCGCAGCGGCCCCGACCCTGGCACAGCGCCAATGGCCGCGCGGTAGTGGCCGGCTGCCAGCGCCGCAAAAGCGTTGTCGTCGAAGCCATCGATGTCCGAGGCATCTCCGTCGAACACGCCCACCGGGCTGCCCGCCACCGTGAGGACCTCGCCCACGGCGAACACACCGGTGCGCTGCGCCACAACGATCTGCGCCGCATGGCGCAGCAAAAGCACCACGGCCGTCGCACCCGAGGTGGCCCCCACCACCGTCTGCCCCACGGCCACGCCGCTGAAGGCGGTGGCTGCGCGCAGGCATTGGTAGGCCGCATCGCCGGGCCGGGGCCGGCCGTCGAAGCGTTCGTAACCGCCGATGCGCTCGTACCCCTCCAGGGCCGAGCTCTCGTAGTTGATCGCGCCCGTCACCATGCCCGGGCGCAGCGTGAGCTGGGCCGACTCGGCATCGAGCCCGCCCGAGAGCGGGAAGTACTGGGTCTTGAGAGATGGCATCTTCACGTCAGCCCTCCATTGCACCGCGCTCGCCCACTGCGCTTGAAACTGGCGCAGCCAAAGCCAGTGCCCCCGCGCAAGGGCCGCCCCGCCGCGAAGGCGGCGTATCCAGCGTTTGCGCTGGGGGCGTCCCCCTCCCGAATCGCGTAGCGAGTCGAGAGAGGGGTGAAGGCGCGAAGCGACTCAGGGGGTGTTTTATTGCCGGTCATGCCAAGGGCCTCGCGCCAAAACCGGGGCGCGGCAGCTGCGATTGCGCCAGCGCCGAAAAGCCCATGCTGTAGTTCTGCTCGGCGCGCTGGTAGACCTCGCTGGCCGCGTCGAAGCCGCCGTATTCGCGCAGCGCACGCCAGGCGATCAGGGGGTGGAAGCGCGCAGGCAGGGCCGGCTCGTCCGCGTCGAGCGCCAGGCTGGCGACATCCTTCACATAGGCCGCGCGCACCATGTGGGCCGCATCGGGCGCGGGGCCCACCAGCAGCTCGCCACCGGGCGCAATGCTCCAGTAGCGCAAGGCCCCCGGGGCATGCGTGCCGGTCAGAAAGCGCTGGCGAAACGCCTCGTAGTCGAGCCAGGCCAGCGCATGCTCGCTCACCTGGCCATCGGCCACGCGCCAGGCGCTGGGCCGGTAGCCGTCGGCCGCGGGCTTCCAGGCGGCGAAGTCAGCCAGCGCAAAGCCCGGGGGCGCGGCCTCGGGCACCATCACCAGCGTGCCGGCCGGCACCTGGCCCAGCGCCTCGCCGCGGCGAAACAGCCACGATTCGTGCGCCAGCGCGATGTCGCGCCAGGCCCAGTTCACCCACTCGAACACGCGGGCATCGTCGCCACTGGCCGTGCTGGCCGAGGCCGGCGGGCCGCCGGACAAGCCGCTCTCGCGCTTGACGGCCCGGGCCAGTTGCAGGAAGTTCATGGTGCGCCCCTCAACCTTTGCGTTGCAGGGGGAAACGGGGTTTCTCGACCCAGCGCATCTTGTCGATGTTCTCGGGCTCCTCGGGGTCGGCCTCGCGCACCGTGTAGGCCAGGCCTTCGATGTGGTCGGCCATCTCCACCGGCACACGCACCCAGCGCTCGCGCTGGATCTGGATCTGGTAATTGTTGAGCCCGAAAAAAGGCTGCTGCGGCTCGTGCAGCTCGCCCTTGAAGAGCTTGATCTCGACCGTCTGGCCCGAGAAGCCGTGCTGCTGCACGGCCACATCGATGTCGGTGTCGGTGCCTGCGGTGGTTTCGGCCAATGCGGCGGCCTTGGCGGGTGCTTTTGCCATGGGTGTTCCTTGTTCGATGAATGGATGAGTGAAGGGGCCGGCCGCGTGCCGGCCCCGGGGGTCAGGCCGGCGTCACGAAGACACGCCGTGCTCGATGCGGGTCATCCAGGCGTCGTTCAAGATGGCCGCGGCCGACCACATCTTGAAAGCCACATGCCCGCGCTGGCCCATGGGGTCGCTGTCGCTGGGCTTGGGGTTGACCACGATGGGCGTGAGGCCCGAGCCCGATGCCGAGAGGTTCACCGTGGCATAGGCCTCCTTGCCGACGATGACCGACTGGTACACATCCACCGCCGTGCCGCCCAGCATGCCGTTCAGCGTGGCGTTGCCGGCGTTGGCCAGCGGCGCGTACAGCGTGGACGAGACAAAGCGGATGTTCTCGAACGAGCCGATCTCGTTCTCGCACAGCGGCTTGAAGGTGCCGTAGTTCTGGATGCGCGTGTAGCCGGCCGGGAAGAACGCGGGGTTCTGCAGGTCCATCTCCACATTGGGGTGCACAAAGCACACGTAGCACGGCGGGATGGGCAGCGTGCCCACGCCGTCGGTGGCGTTGAGCACCGTGGTCAGCGGGCGCGCGTCCTGCGCCTTGAGCTGGCGGATCGCGCGGCGCGCCACGTTGGCCGTCATCGTGGTGTTCACCGCGTTGCGCGCCACGCCGTTGGCATACAGCACCTGGGTGCCGGCCTTGATGGTGTTGTACAGGATCAGCTCCTGCGTCTGGCCCGCGGTCTCGCCCAGCGAGGCGCTCAGCTCGCTGAGCACCGGGTCTTCGTGCGTGTCGGCGATCACGTCGGTGATCTGCACGCGCTGGCCGTACTGCTCCAGGTTGGCCGACACGTCGGTGCTGGTGATGTTGCCCTGCACGGGCGTCACGCCCTCGGTCAGCGGCGTGGTGGTGGGCGCCAGGCGGCCGTAGCGGCGCCACTTGACGACCTTGGTCTTGCCCTTGGGCACGGCAGTCACCACGGCAAACTTGGCCATGTTCAGGGAGGGCTGGGCGCGTTCCAGCATCTTGTCCACCGCGTAAGCCGCGGTGCGGGGGGTGATGTCACCGTAAACGGTCATGAGATTGGCTCCTTGTCGGAAAATTCAAACGTGTCTGTGTGCGCCAGCGCGCGGCTGCGGCCCGTGGCTATGCCAGGCCGCCCAGCCGCTGGCGCCGAAAGAAATCCAGCGAGGCTTCGAAGTCGTCCTCGGGCGGCAGCCCGCCGCGGGCGCCGATGGCGCGCGAAGGCAGGCCTGCCGCCGACTGCAGCCTGGCGGCATTGGCGCTGGCGCGCTGTGCGGCGGGCTGTTGTTGCTGGGGGTAGCGGGCAATGGGGGCGCGGCCCGCGCGGCGCAGGTGGGCGTCGTAGGCGTCCATCACCGCAATCGCTTCACTGGGGTCCTGCCCCTGGTAGAAGGCCGTCTGGATGGGCTGGGGCTGCGTGCCGATCCAGGCGCTGAAGTCCGCGCTGCGCACCACCTCCACCGCATTCGGGTAGGTGGTCTCGAAGGTCTGCATCGCGGCCTGGTAGGCGGCGCTGCGTTGCTCCTGGGCGCGCTGCTCGTGCTCGGCACGCAGGCCGTGCAGCGGCTCGACCATGCGGGCGGCGGTCTGCTCGGCCACCGTCGCGGCCTTGGCATCCACGGCCTGCAGGGCGTGCTGCACGGCACCCACCAGCCCATGCAGTTCAGGGAACTGCTGCACCTTCTGGGCCAGCTCGGCCAGCCGCTCAGCGGCGGCGGAGCTGTCGCCCTGGGCACCGGGTGCACCCTTGGCCCCGCTGCCCTTGAGCTGCGCGTTCTCCTGCAGCAGGCGGTCACGCTCGGCCCGCGCCTGGTTCAGGTAGCGGTTGAGCTGGCCCACGCGGCCCATCTCGCTGCGCGCCTTGTGCAGCTCTTCCTGCGTGCGGCGCAGCAGCTCGGCGGGGTCGGGGTTGCCGGCCCTGTCGGCATGCTGTGCGGCGGCCTGGCGCGCACGGATCTGCGCGGCATCAGCACCCTCCTCCATGGCTGCGGGCATGCCCCCATCGGGGCCTGCCGGCAGGGTCGCGGCGGTGGGCGCCTGTGCATCACCACCCGTTTCCGCACGCTCCTGGCGCAGCGCATCCAGCGCCTGCGCCATCTGGTCCTCGGCATCCATCGCGCCGGCGGCGCCCTCGCCCGGCTCCAGGCTGGCTGCGGTGGCGTGGCTGGTGTTGGTACTGATGCTGCTGTCGGTGGTGTTCATGGTGCGGTCGGTCCTTCTTCGGCATGGCCCGTGGGGCCAGAGGCAGTGGTGGCGGGTGGTGATTGCTGGCACCGGGCATATCGCCCGTGAAAGCAATGTCCGCGAAGAGGCGAGCGCGCTGAAGGGGTGGCATATATGCCGCATCGCACTGCACCGCAAGGACCGCGTGCGCCCGCATGCCTATGCAGCGCCCAGAAAAAAGCCCGCGCGAAGCGGGCTTGGCACAGGGCCTTGAAAAGACTGACAGGGCCGGTCAGTCCTGCAGACTCCAATCGTGGATGGACACCATGTCAATCACCTGGTCCGGAGACTCTTCCAAGGGACAATCTTCCGCACCAAAGGCAATACCCTGGAATTCTGCATCATCCGATACGGGGTAATGCATATCATCTCCCGGCCCATACTCCAGACCGCACCACTTCAGTACTTTCGACAGCTTGTCGCCAATCTTCACCTCGCCCCAAACCAGCCCTTCGTATCCTGCATCGACAAATATGTTGTACAGAATTCCAGCGCCGTTGAACTGGAGTCTTATCAAATTATTCCCGAAAACCAATTCTTCAATCGTCAAATTATCATAGCCATGTGATATCCAGCCCTTCGAATCGCGCAAAACAGCAAGAAATGGACGGTCTGAGTCCTGATTCCACCTCGGACTATCGCCAATGAATTTCTTCACCTCCTCCATGCGCTGCCCAATGAAGAAGCCAGCTGCACTTTTCCCGGGGATAAGCGGCGCTCTTAGATCAAGCATAAAAATCCTTAATTTACTCAAAAACCCAAATTTCATCACCCCAACTCAGGCGACGGCCACTGACATCAAAAAAGACTGTTCCTGATTTTATTGTTCTTGGAACGTATCTTTCATTGATTATTTTCACTTCAGAACCGTCATGCCGCAAAAATTTATAATACTCAGCCCTATGCCTACCGCCACCTGGGTGGTACTCCACTTCTTGCAGTTCAGGATGGCCCTGCAGGACATATACGAATGCCTTGCCTGATTGCCCTTTCCCCGGCTGCCTCCTGGTTCCATCAAAGCCCTGCAGTCTGTAGTAGGTCAGCAAATCCTCACCGGTCATTCCCCAAACATTGTCAGGCTTGCTCAAGTCAATGTGGTCGGGAATTTTCGCCTGGCGAGCCAGATCGCGCTTGAGCCACTGCATGTTGCCGCCATAGCGCCCGGGCTTGGGCTGTACATCCGTCGCGCTGCCGGCGCTCGCACCAACCTCCTCGGAAAAATCCGCGTCGAATGCCGGCGAGGGGGACGGATCTCCCGGCGCAGGTTGACCCGCCTTTTCATGCCCATTTTCATTTGGCGATGTGGTGTTGGCACCAAGGCCCGACCCGGGCCGCGCGGGGGTATCCGGTTCCGCAAGCAGCAAGCGAGCCTTGTTCGCACTGGAAGGCGCTACCAGTACACGACCACCCATCTGAATCAGTTCAGCCGGACTGATGCCCCCTCGTTGCAGGCGCAAAAGAAGGGCTGTCGGGTTGTCGCCAGCTACCGACAGTGAGCCCTTGTCCAACAACGCGATGTGCAGTCCCGGTGGTGCCGATGTGGGAGATGGGACCTGTGGGGAATGCGTGCCGGCACCTGGAATTGGCAACGGCGGTTCGCCTTGCGGCTGTGCAGTGGAAAGGGATGACAACGCATCTCGGGCGCGATCAGCGCTTCGGGGCGCCACCAACGCGCCTTTAGACCCCGGAAAGACGTCCTCGGCAGCAACACCCGCCTGCAACAATGCGTCGCGGATGACCGCCGGATCTCCCGTCACGGCCAGCGTGCCAGTGGGTTGTGTCTCCACCTTCAGGGCAGCGGCGGCCAGAGGTGAGGCAAGCCCTTGCGCCTGCCCGCCTTGCGCAGCATCCCCCTGAGTGTCGATTGTCGGCTGTGCCAAGTGCGCGGCAGATTCGCTTGCCATCGCAAGCTCAGAGCCCCCTTGCGCCGCTGGCGGATTCGCGCGCTCGGCCCCGCCCAGCGCGCGGTCAGGCGGCATATCGGAAGGCGCGGGCAGGTCCTCAGGCAGCGCAGAAGCCTGTTCGGCATGCACTGGTGGCATGGGCGTGGTGTGCTGACCCCCAACCACTGGTACATCGGCCTTGTGTGCTCCATGCTGGGCCGGCGTTCCCTTTGGCTCACCACCGCGCAAGCCGCCCACCGTGCCGGCATAGGCACCAAACAGGGCGCCGGCAGCGAAGTCATCCACATACTGGGCGCCAGCTCCTTCCCTGAAAGGCGCTCTGCCAGCGCCCAACTCTTCAGGAACACGCTGCGCAGCCTCGGTCCCGCCCTGCACGGCCACCTGGATGCCCACGGACTTGCCCAGGCGTTCCAGCGCGTTGCCTTTGAATGTCTGGGTGCTCAGGGCGTTCAGGCCTATCCGATCCGCCAGTGTGTCGATGGCGGTGGAGACGGTGGCGCCGGCCAGCATGGCGGGCAGATCGAGCGGCTTGCCGCTTCTGCGCGCCTCCTCGGCCGCTTCGCCATAGACCGAACCGAAAGTCTGCACCGTGCTGTTCAAGGCAATACCGACAGCCTCTCCCAGCGCCTTCTTGCCCAACGTGTTGGCGATCAGGCCGCCCATGCCTGCCGACAGGATGGTGGTTGCGGCCTGAAAGCCCGCGTAGCCACTGTTTTCCAACGCCCATTCCACGGCATCGCCCGTGCTGCGGATGCCGGTGAAGGTCGGCGCAAGGCGGATGTTGTTGACGCCGCGCATGGTCTCCCGGTACCCCTCCAGGCCCCAATCGCGCAGATCTTCATTGCCGGTCAACTCTCCGGCCAAGCCAATCGTCCCCATGGAGGTGGCATAGAGTCCGGCCGCCCCCTGCGCCAGGCCCCGCACCACAGAGGGCATCTCCTGCGCCGCAGCGCGCTGGCGGGCATCGGCGCGCAGCGCGTGCATTTCCTTTTCCTCGGCGACTACGCGCTCGCGCTCGAAATTCGGGTTGTAGCGCTGCACGATGCGCTCGCCAGTCACGGCGTCGGGGCGCGCCTTGTGCGCCCGCGCATTCAGGCGCTGTTCCAGGCTGGCGTCGAACCGTGCGTTGGCAGCGGCATCGGCGGGTGCATAGCCCTGTGCCGTGTACTGCGCCTCCCGGTCCACAGGCTTCGCTTCGATGGCAGGCTGGGACAAATTGAACTGCGCCAGCGCGCGCAGCCTCTCGCGGCTGGCAGGGTTGATCGCTGCAAGCCGCTGCACCTCTTGCTCCACCGCCCATTCGCGCTGGCCAGTGTCGGTATCCAGCCGCATGCCAGAACCGGCCCCCCGGCCCCCACCTGCGCCGCGCCAGGCATGGGCTGAAGTGATGACCTGCTGCTCGGACATATCTTCCTGGCCATCGGCAGCGCCAGGCCAGGCCAGCTTGAAAAGGTTCATCGGTGGCCCTCGGGCAAGGATGAGTGGATCGGATTGCCACTGTCCTCAGGGACCTGCCGGTCGCACAGGATCTGCATATATGCGAAGGCCCGGCCCCGCTTCGCCACAAGCCCCCCGACTTGGGCGAAGCAACTGCCAGAAAAAAGTCCGCACTGGGCGGGCTATTCGAGGGCAGAGATCACAGACAGCCCGGCATCACCACAGCACCCCGATCAGCGCAAACGCCCCGCCCAGCACGAACATGGCCTGGAACAGCATGCTGCGCAGCTTTTCGTCCGCGCTTTCGCCGGACCACGACTCCACGCCCGTGAGCTGGATCACCGAGCCCCAGGTGGCGAAGATGGCACCCAGGGCGGCCAGGACCTTGCCCATGTCGTTCGGGAACTCCAGTTCCACCGGCCGGCCCAGGCCCGAGTACAGGATGAGCAGCAACGCGAACACGCCCACGATGGCCAGGCCCGAGCGCCAGAACTGTGTGCGCGTGCGCAACAGCCGCTCCAACGACGCCTGGCGCAGGGCCTCCAGTTCGGTGCCGGTGCTCCACCCGCCCGCCTTGTAGCGTGCCAGTTGGTCTGCGGGCTGGATGATGATGGCCAGGTCGTGCGCGGTCGCCATGTCGGCAAAGCGCCGGCGGCTGAACAGAAACGCCCACAACGTCGGGAAGGTACTGAGACGCTTGGGCACCACGGGCGGCACCGGGGACGGCATGGCTAGGTGTCCGCCCTCTTCTCTTGCGCTGGCAGCGCGGCACGCTCGGCGACCCGCGGGGGTGCGGTGCCAGCGGCTGTGGTGTGGGAAATGCAATCGTCTGCCATCCCTGGATCATAGGGGCAGGTGGGGCCGCTGCAATCAATCAATGGCCAGCCCGGTTCCGATGGCGCCCCTGCGCCGCTGATCAGATGCCCAGCACCAACCCGGTGCTGGCGTACTGCGGCAGGTTGGCGGCCGTGCCCACCAGCTCCAGTTGGGCCACGCCGGCCAGCATGGTGGCCTGGGTGTAGTCCCCGCTGGTGATCAGCCCCTCGAAAGCGGCCACCGTGGCATTGTCGGCGGTGGTGCCGGTGACGGCCTTGAACAACGTGGCGACGAACTGGGCGTTCGATGTGCCGCCTGCCAGACCGGCCATGTAGCCCGAGTCGATGAGGTAGGAGCTCACCTGCGCCACCGAGAAACCGCTGTCGAACAGAGGCAGCAAGGTCTTGGCGATCAGGTCGCCATCCCTGAGCCCCGCCGAGCCCTTGAGGGTGTAGGCCAGCAGGGCAGCCTTGTGCCCATTGGTGCCGGGGTCAAGGTCCAGCACAAAATACCTGTCCTTGAGCTGGACGCGTTCCATGCCAGAGTCCAGCACATTGTTCTGCTCCACGGAGATCTTGGCCTCCGCCCAATGGGCAGGGTACTTGGTGACCGTGACGTTGGCAGAGGCGGTGTCGATGAACAGGGTGTCGATGCCATCGCCACCCTTGGCAGAGTTGCTGCTGCCCAGGCTGGCCACGATCAGGTCATTGCCGCCATTGCCAAGCGCCTGGTTGTTCCCCTTGCCCGGCAGGATGATGTCCGACGCAGCCGTGCCCTCCTGCGTTTCGCTGGCATCCGTGCCCTTGATCTGCGGGGCATTGAGCAACCACAGCTGCGATGCCGGGATGAGCTTGTCGCCGAACTGGTAGAACTCGAAATTCGAGGCCACGTCGGTGCCGTCGGCACCATCCGCGTTGTGCGCCACCTGGATGGTGTTGGTGGCACGGTCCACGGTCACGGTGTAGGCAGCATAGGCGCCCGCATACTGCGCGGTGTCAATCCCCGAACCACCATCGAGCCTGTCGTTGCCGCCGCCACCGCGCACGAAGTCGTTGCCCGCGCCTGCGGTCACGGTGTCATTGCCGCTGCCGCCGTAGATCAGGTCCATTCCGTTGCCACCCGCAAGCGTGTCCGCCGCATCCGTTCCATGGACGGTGGTTGCTGCAGGCAAGGTGGCATCGGGGCGCGGTGCAGGTGCCATCAGCACGGCCGGCAGGACCGCGGCCACCGGTGCGGGTGCGGGTGCGGGTGCGGGTGCGGGTGCGGGTGCGGGTGCGGGTGCGGGTGCGGGTGCGGGTGCGGGTGCGGGTGCGGGGGAAGTGTTCCAGCCGGACGAGTCTGTGTCTTCGCTAACTGTCAGGCTGGTGCTTCGGTGGCCTTGCGCAACCCCCCTGTCCCAGCCCGGATCGATATAGAACACACCGTCGTAAGGGGCCTTCCACCCGCTGATGGAATCGTAGGAGGAGGAACCCGAGTACCAGTCGTCCGAGAGGTCTCCACGGGCAACCGGCTTGCCGTTCTGGTCGTACAGCTTGATCCAGGGCTCGAAGAAGGACGTGCTGTGGATGGAGTAGGTGGAACCCGCCTTGGCCGTGAACTGGTAGATGGACGATTTGGTGAAGTCCGGTTCATATAGGCGCACCGTGGACGTGACCTCGTACCCCAGAAGAACGCCGAGGGGGTGCGTCTCCGGGACGAACACCATGGTATTGGCCGACGCCCTGTAGGACGCAGGCAGATCAGGCAGTCTATCCAGACCGATGTAATAAGACGCCATGGGGAAGCTCTCCATCCAATCAGACAAAAAAGAAATTCAGGGAAATCCAGGCCGGCCGCACGCTGGCGGCCGCTCACCGCGCCAGCAGCTTCGCCTTGAGGCCCTGGAACTCCTGCTCGGTGATGGTGCCATCGGCCCGCAGCCTGGCAAGCTTTTGCAGCTCATCGGCCACCAGGACCGGGGTTGCTGCAGCCGGCACGGCAGGTACCGGCGCGGGTGCAGGAACTGCCCCGGCCGAAGCCGCCACCTTGCGGTACTTCCCGGCCTCCAGCTCGGCCTTGGCCACCAGGTCGCTCACCGCCTGCGCATCGACCTCGACCAGCGTGGCGTTGGTACCCAGGCCCGACAGCTGTATGCGCAGGGGCTGCGTGCGCGCCCGCTCCACGGTGGCGGGCGCGAGATCGATGAAGAGCTCCTCCGAGTAGGAGCAGCCGCTGCGGCAGGACACCACCCGCGCGGCGAGGCGGCCGAGCTTGAGGCCTTCGCCCGTGTCCGTCTGCGCCGCGGAGAAGGCCTTCCACGAGCTGGCGCGGTAGATCTCGTAGTAGTGCACATAGAAGTCGACCTCGCCCGTGGCCTTGTTCACCAGGGCAGACAGGGTCCAGCGCCGCAGGTCCATGGGGCTGGTCTCCTGGCTGAGCGGCGTAGCCTCGAGCTTGGCGAAGCGGTAGAAGTCCCCGGTGCCCGGCTGCAGGCTGCCGCGCTTCTTGGCGCTGGCGTCCTTGACGCTGCCACCCAGCGGCGGCGCAGGCACATCGGTGAACACGCCGCGGTTCATGGCCTCCATGTTCTGGGACTGCTGGGCAGATGCCGCCGCGGCGGCACACAGCGCCATGGCGGCCACGGCCAGGCTTCTTGCAATTGCAGGCATGGATCTTCTCCCTCTCATCCCGGTGATTGTTGTTGTCGCGTGGGCCCGGCTCGCTCCGGGCGTGCGCGCCATCCTAGACAACGCGGCAAGCGCCCCGGCGGATGACATCCACGGCCAATGGTCAATGCCGCTGACCCCAACCGCTGGCGCGGCCTGCCGTCATGCCCCTGCGGCATGCACGCCCGGCGCCATCTCCACCGAGTAGAACACCCGGCGCAGTTCCGCATCGTCCGACTCCACGCTGGCCTGCACCTGCGCGGCAAAGTGGGCCAGAAAGCGCTGCGCGGCCAGCGAGGGTGTCTCGTTGCTGCGGCGGATGATGCCCACGGTGCGCGGGGCGAACTGCTCGCGCAGCTGCAGCGCCACCATGCTGCCGCGCAGCGAGGCCGTCTCGGCCAGCGGCCAGGGGCAGAAGGTGAGCATATCGGTCTTCTGCACCAGGGTCAGCATCAGCGAGGCCGACTGCGCCAGGTGGATGTGGTGGCGCGGCACAGCCGCGCCATGCTGGGTGAAGAGCTGGTCCATCAGTTCCTTCTCGCCGCCGGGGCCGAAGTTGAGCACCCAGTCCTCGCCCAGCAGCTCGTGGATGGACGTGGCCCCGGCCCGGGCGTGGCCGGCACGCGCCATCACCGTGGCCTCGTAGGTGAACAGCGGGGTGGACTGCAGGCCCAGCATCTCGTCGGGCGCGGCGATGCGGCCGATCATCAGGTCCAGGCTGCCCTCGCGCAGCTTGGGGTAGGCCAGGGCCGAGAAGCCGTCGTACAGCTCCAGTTGCACATGCGGCATCTCGGCACGGAACGGCGGCAGCACGCGCGCCAGCAATGTCTGCGCGACCCAGGGCGTGATGCCGATGGACAGGCGCTGCGGTGCGCCCGCGTCGCGGTGGCGCGCCAGGTCCTGCTCGGCCTGGTGCATCTGCTCCAGGATGCGCTGAGCGTGCTGCACCAGGTCGCGCCCCGCGGGCGTGAGGCCGATGCCGCCACTGTGCCGGGTGAACAGGGCGAGCTGGCAGTCGGCCTCCAGCTCGCGCATGCCCTGGGTCACGGCAGCCTGCGTCACCCCCAGGGCGCGCGCCGCGGCGCGGATGCTGCCGTGTGCAGCCACCGCGGCGATATAGCGCATCTGGTGCAGTTTCATGGCGCGCATTATCGGCGCCCCGCCGGCCACGGCCAGGCAATGCACATGCACAGGACAACAGCAAGACAAGCGCTGCCATGCGGTGCAAGGCAGCCCCTGTCTGCCGCTGTGCAGGCACGGTTTCTAGACTTTGCCCACCTACTGCACACCAGAAACCGCCATGAACCAGGCCATCGAACGAGACAACGCAAAGCAACAGCAACCCCAGTGTGGCCACGCCCACGGCCCCGACCCCGTGCTGCCCGGCATCCGCGCCATCGAGGCCGAGATGGTCGCCCTGCGCCGCCACATCCATGCCCACCCCGAGCTGGCGTTCGAAGAATTCGCCACTGCCGACCTGGTGGCCGCGCGCCTGGCCGAATGGGGCTATGCCGTGCACCGCGGCCTGGGCGGCACCGGCGTGGTGGGCACGCTGCGCCTGGGCAGCAGCCCCCGCGTGCTGGGCCTGCGCGCCGACATGGACGCCCTGCCCATCCACGAAGAAACCGGCCTGCCCTATGCCAGCACCCACGCAGGCAAGATGCACGCCTGCGGGCACGACGGCCACACCGCCATCCTGCTGGCGGCTGCGCGCCACCTGGCCCAGGAGCGCCATTTCGACGGCACGCTGCACCTCATCTTCCAGCCCGCCGAAGAAGGCCTGGGCGGCGGCCGCAAAATGATCGAGGACGGCCTGTTCGAGCAGTTCCCCTGCGACGCCATCTTCGCCCTGCACAACATGCCCGGCCACCCGGTGGGCACCTTCGGCTTCATGGGCGGGCCGTTCATGGCCTCGTCCGACTCGGTCACCATCACCGTCAAGGGCCGGGGCGGCCACGGCTCGGCCCCGCACCTGGCGGCCGACCCGGTGGTGGCGGCCGCGCACATCGTGCTGGCGCTGCAGACCATCGTCTCGCGCAATGTGGACCCGCGCGAGATGGCCGTCATCTCCGTGGGCGCCATCCACGGCGGCGATGCGCCCAACGTCATCCCCGGCAGCGTGCTCATGCGCCTGACGGTGCGCGCCTACCGCCCCGAGATCCGCGCCCTGCTGCGCGAGCGCATCACCGCCCTGGTGCAGGCCCAGGCCGCCACGCTGGGCGTGCAGGCCGAGGTGGACTACCACTGGCGCTACCCGGCCCTGGTGAACGACGTGGCCAGCACCGACTTTGCGCGCCAGGTGGCGCTCGACTGGCTGGGCGAAGACGGCCTCATGCCCAATCTGCAGCCGCTGACCGGCAGCGAAGACTTCTCCTTCATGCTGGAGCAGTGCCCCGGCAGCTACCTCATCGTGGGCAACGGCGTGGGCGACACGCATGGCACGGGCGGCTGCATGGTGCACAACCCCGGCTACGACTTCAACGACGCCTGCCTGCCCCTGGCCTCGACCTACTGGGTCAAGCTGACCGAGCGCTTTCTGGCGCGCGAGGGCTGAACCCCACCACGGCACGCGACCTGCTTACCCCTTTCCCGCAACCCCAGACCCCCACCCCACCCCATGCACACGCAGCCTTCCTCCCGACTGATCCCCTCCCTGCCCGCCCAGCCGACGCGCCGGGGCGCCTTGCTGGCGGCGGCCGCCACCGTGGCCGTGCTGGCAGGCAGCGGCGCGCCCGCAGCCTTCGCCCAGGGTGCGGCCTGGCCCACCAAGCCGGTCAAGATCGTCATCGGCTACCCACCGGGCGGCTCGGTCGACCAGGCCGCGCGCATCGTCGGCGACGCACTGGGCCCCAAACTCGGCGCCACGCTGGTCATGGACAACCAGGGCGGCGCGGCCGGCGCCATTGCCGCGCAGCGCGTGGTCAGCAGCCCGGCCGACGGCTACACCCTGCTGGTGGGCTCCAGCAACGAGATGGCGGCCACGGGCCTGGTGAACCCCGCGCAGAAGTACGACCCGCTCAAGGACATGACGCCCATCGGCCTCATCGCCACCGCCCCTGTGCTGCTGGTGGCCGGCCCCAGGACGGGCGTGAAGAACCTGGCCGAGTTCGTCGACCTGGCCCGGCGCAACCCCGGCAAGTTCAGCTACGGCAGCTCGGGCGTGGGCTCCACGCTGCACTTTGCGGGCGAACTCATCAAGCAGCGCGCCGGCATCTTCATGACGCACATTCCCTACCGCGGCACCGCCTCGCTCACCAGCGACCTGGCGGGCGGCACGCTGGACTTCGCCATGCTCTCGCCCACCGCCGCCCTGCCCTTCATCCAGAGCGGCCGTGTCGTGCCCCTGGGCATCACCAGCGCCGCGCGCAGCCCGGCCCTGCCCAACGTGCCCGCGCTGGCCGAGCACCCGCTGCTCAAGGGCTACGACCTGGTCGGCTGGTTCGCCATGGCCGCCCCCAAGAACCTGCCACCCGCCCTCACCCAGCAACTGAGCCAGGGCCTGAAGGCCACCCTGCAAGACCCCGCCGTGCGCCGCCGCCTGGAAGACGCCGGCATGGTGCTGCCCACCGCCGCCAACGCCGACCTGGCCGCGCTGATGCGCAGCGACATGGCGCAGTACGCCAAACTGGTCGATTTTGCGAAAATGAAAGACTGAACCGCCCCGCCCCACCCCGCATGCGCCGCGCGCGGGGACTTGATTTCGGCGAATTGTCCAAAGCGGCCTGTGCCTGTGGCATGCTCGCGGCAGATTGAGAGCCCATTTCTCTGGCTCCATGCCCCCCAGCCCCTGCACAGAAAGACGCATGATGAGAGGACTCACGGTCAGCCAACGGATCGCCGCCAGTTTTGCACTGGTCATTGCCGTCATGCTCGGCATGTCCGCCACCTTCTACCTGCGTGCCGTGGCCAACCACGCGCAGGCCAGCGAGGTCCTCTCCTCGGACCTGGCCGGCATGTCCATCGCCGCCGCCATGCGGCTGAAGATGACGGACCACCTTCTGCAGGTCCAGGAGCTGGTGAAGAGCGCCCGGGGCAACGAAGGCCGCAAGGCGGAACTGCCTGCGGAAGGCAAGGCCCGGCTGGCCTCCCTGGAAAGCAGCATCGACAAGAGCTATGCCGAGTACCTGCCCACCGTCTACACCCCGGCGGACCGCGAGGCCACCGCCGAATTCGCGCGCACGCGGGAGGAATACCAGCAGAAAGCCCGCCAGGTGCTGGACCTGCTGGCCCAGGGCCAGGTGGCCCGGGCCGAGCAACTGGGCAGCGAACAGATACAGCCGCTGTGGAACAAGAACCGCGAGCAGCTCAGCGTGATCATCGACCTGAACCAGCGCCAGGTGACGCAGGCCATGCAAGAGATGCAGGAGACCGCCACCTCCAACCAGCGCCTGTCGGTGGGCGCCCTGGTGCTGGCGCTGGTACTGGCCGCGGTGTCCGGCCTGCTGCTGCACCGCTCCATCCTGCGCCCCATCGAAGGCACGCTGGCCGCCATGAAGACCCTGGGCAACGGCGACCTGTCCAGCCGGCTCAACCTGGGCCGCAGCGATGAGTTCAACGCCATCGAGCAGGGCTTCAACGGCATGGCCGCCTCGCTGCGCGAGCTGGTGGTGCAGGCCCAGCGCTCGTCCGTGCAGCTGACCACCTCCATCACCGAAGTTGCCGCCACCGCCAAGCAGCAGCAGGCCACCGTGACGGAAACCGCCGCCACCACCAGCGAGATCGGTGCCACCTCGCGCCAGATCTCGGCGACCTCGCGCGAGCTCGTGCGCACCATGGGCGAAGTCTCGGCCCGCTCCGAACAGACCGCGGCCCTGGCCGGCTCAGGCCACAGCGGCGTGGTGCGCATGGCCGAGGTGATGCAGCAACTGACCAGCGCCGCCGAAATGGTCAACGCCAAGCTGGCCCTGCTCAACGAAAAGGCCGGTGGCATCAACCAGGTGGTCACCACCATCGTCAAGGTGGCCGACCAGACCAACCTGCTGTCGCTCAATGCCGCCATCGAGGCCGAGAAGGCCGGCGAATACGGCCGCGGCTTTGGCGTGGTGGCCACCGAGGTACGCCGCCTGGCCGACCAGACCGCCATCGCCACCTACGACATCGAGCAGATGGTGCGCGAAATCCAGTCGGCCGTGTCGGCCGGCGTGATGGGCATGGACAAGTTCTCCGAAGAGGTGCGCCGCGGCAATGCCGAAATGGCCCAGGTGGGAGACCAGCTCTCGCAGATCATCCACCAGGTGCAGGCCCTGGCACCGCAGGTGCAACTGGCCAGCGAGGGCATGCAGGCCCAGTCCGGCGGTGCCGAGCAGATCGAGCAGGCGCTGAGCCAACTGACCGAGGCCAGCGGCCAGACCGTCGAGTCCCTGCGCCAGACCGGCATGGCCATCGAGGACATGAGCGACGTGGCCAACAACCTGCGCAGCGGGGTCAGCCGCTTCAAGGTCTGAAGCACCAGACGGGGCAAGAATCCATGGACTCCATTGCGGCGCAGGAACGCGACCCGCTGCACCTGCTGTTCAGCCTGGGCGCGGACCGCTACGCCCTGGCTGCCAGCGCCGTGCGCGAGGTTCTGCCACTGCAGCGGCTCAAGCAGGTGCCCGAGGCGCCGCCCTGGGTGGCCGGCCTGCTGACCCACCGCGGCGAGGTGATTCCCGTGCTGGACCTGTGCCAGCGCGTGCTCGGGCGGGCTGCCCGGCAGAGCATCAACACCCGCCTGGTGCTGCTGCAGTATTCGCCGGCCCACACCCTGGGCCTGGTGCTGGAGCAGGCCAACCAGGTGCAACGCCTGCCCGTGCAGGCGCAGCGCTCCATGGGCCTGGCGGCAGGCGGCGCCTACCTGGGCGCCGTGCAGGCCCAGGGTGCTGCAGGCACAGGCACCATCCAGCACATCGCCATCGACGGCCTGCTGCCACCCGATGTGGCCAGCCTGCTGTTCCCCTCTGCAGGCACTGCCCCATGATTGCGCGGCTGGAACAGCTCCTCAAGACCCTGATCGGGCTGGATGCCCGCACCCTGGGGCAGGGCGCCATCGAGCGCGCGCTGCGCCAGCGCCTGGCGGCCTGCGCCCTGGACGAAGAGGCCTACTGGGCCCTGGCCAGCGCATCGCCCGCCGAGCAGCGCGCCCTGATCGAAGCCGTGGTCGTGCCCGAGACCTGGTTCTTTCGCTACCCCGAATCGTTTGTGCTGCTGGCCACGCAGGCCCGTGCCCTGCAGGGCCGCCGCCCTGCCGGGCAGCCCCTGCGCCTGCTCAGCCTGCCCTGCTCTACCGGAGAAGAGCCCTACTCCATCGCCATGGCCCTGCTGGACGCCGGCTTCGCGCCGCACGAGGTGCACATCGATGCCCTGGATGTGAGCCAGCACGCCCTGGACCACGCCGCCCGGGGCCGCTACAGCGGCCATGCATTCCGCAGCGAGGCGCTGGGTTTTCGGGAGCGCCATTTCCAGCGCGAGGCCGACGGCACCCACCGCATCCACGAGAGGCTGCGCGGCATGGTGGGCTTGCAGGCCGGCAATCTGCTGGATGCAGGCTTGCTGTCCACGCGCGCAGCCTACGACTTTGTCTTTTGCCGCAACCTGCTGATCTATTTTGACCGCCCCACCCAGTTGCAGGCATTGGCCTGCCTGGAGCGCGCGCTGCAGGCCGACGGCCTGCTGTTCGTCGGCCCGGCCGAAGCCGGCCTGATGACCCAGCGCGGCCTGCAAGCGCTGGACACGGCGCACAGTTTTGCCTTCCGCCGCCGCGCGGCGCCCCCGGCCCCAGCCCCCGCTCCAGCGGCACGCACTTTTGCAGCACCCGCGGCGTCCAGGCCGGCCCCTCTGTGGAGTCCAGCGGCAGCCATGCGCCCCGTGCCGCCCCCGCAGGCCACCCCACCCGCAGCGCCCGCCGACACGGCAACCGGGCTGGCCCGGATCGCCGCACTCGCCAACGCCGGGCGCCACACCGAAGCGCTCAGCGCCTGTGCCGAGCAGCTGGACCGGCACGGCCCCTCGGCCGAGCTGTATTTCTGGTGGGGCCTGCTGTGCGATGGCGCGGGCCAGACCGATGCCGCACAGCGCCACTACCGCAAGGCCCTGTACCTGGAGCCCCACCACGCCCAGGCCCTGGCCCACCTGGCCGCCCTGCTGGCGGCGCACGGCGACCGCAGCGGTGCGGCCCGGTTGCAGCAGCGGCTGAAGCAGCAAGGAACCCACGATGTCGGCAGCAAGTCCTGACCCCCTGCTCGCGCCCGACACCGCCGCCTTCGACGCCTGCTGGCGGCGCATCGGCGTGCAGGGCGACCGCTCCTGCGAGCGGCTCGCGCAGCACGTGCACTGCCACCACTGCGAACGCCATGCCGAAGCCGCCATGCAGCTGCTGGACCGGCACCGCCTGGACCTGGCGGCCACAGCAGCCGACCACACACCGCCAGCCGATGCCCCGCAGGCCGGCGGCGCCACGCTCTCGGCCCTGGTCTTTCGCCTGGGGCAGGACTGGCTGGCCCTGCCCACCACACTGCTGCAAGAGGTTTCGGTGCTGGTGCCCGTGCACGGCATCCCCTACCCGCGCAGCCGCTCTCTGCGTGGCCTGTGCAATGTGCGCGGCACCCTGGTGCCCTGCCTGTCGCTGGACTTGCTGCTGGGCCTGGCCCCCGAGGCCACGCCGCAGGACCGGCCGCGCATGCTGATCCTGGACGCCCCCGGCGGCGCCCTGGTGGTGCAGGTGCACGCGGTGGATGCCGTGCACGCCCTGCCCCGCGCCCTGCTGCAGGAACCCCGCCACGCCAGCGGCCTGGCCGCCAGCCAGCTGGCCGCGGCCGTGCTGCAATGGCAGCAGCGCAGCATCACCCTGCTCGATGCCGAGCGCCTGACCCAGGCCATGTTGAGGAGCCTGGCATGAACCTCGATGCGTACAAGGACCGCTCGCTGCAGGAGCTTTTCCGCCTGGAGGCCCAGGCCCAGACCGAGGTGATGAACAGCGGCCTGCTGGTGCTGGAGCGCGAACCCACCGACCCCGCCCAGCTCGACGCCTGCATGCGCGCGGCGCACTCGCTCAAGGGTGCGGCACGCATCATCGGGCTGGATGCTGCGGTGGACCTGGCCCACGTGATGGAAGACCTGCTGGTGGCCGCCCAGCGTGGCGAGCTGCGCCTGGGCAAGCCCCACATCGATGCCCTGCTGCAAGGCTCCGACGCGCTGCTGCAACTGAGCGAAGGTGCCACGGTGGATGGGCTGGCGGCCCTGCACAAGCGCCTGTCCGCCGGCGCACAGCTGGGTGACGGGGAGCCCACACCTGCTCCCACCCCTGCCTTTGAAGCCCCTGAGCAGACAACGCCCCCCGCGCAGGCGCCCGAGCCCCAGCCACTGCCCGCGGAGCCGCAGGACCGCATCCTGCGCGTGTCGGCCGACCGGCTGGACGATCTGCTCGACCTGGCGGGCCGCTCCCTGGTGGCGGCGCAGCGCACCAAGCCCCTGGGCCAGGGCCTGGAGCGGCTCAAGCGCCTGCAGCAGCAGATCGGCCGGTCCCTGCGCGGCCTGCGCGATGCCATGCCGGGGCAGGAGCTGCCGCCCCAAGCCAAGGCCCTGCTGGCCGATGCCAGCAACTGGGTGCTGGAAGCGCAAACCCAGTTGCAGCAGCACACCGAGGCCTTCGACAGCTTTGCCTGGGCGTTTGGCCAGCGCAGCCAGCGCCTCTACGATGCCGCCCTGGCCTCGCGCATGCGCCCCTGTGCCGACCTCATGGCGGGCAAGGCGCGCATGGTGCGCGACCTGGGCCACAGCCTGGGCAAGGAGGTCTGGCTGGCGCTGGAGGGCGAAGACATCCAGGGCGACCGCGACGTGCTGGAACGGCTGGAGGCCCCGCTCATCCAGCTCTTGCGCAATGCCGTGGACCATGGCATCGAGAGCCCCGAGGAGCGCCTGGCCAGCGGCAAGCCGGCCCAGGGCCACCTGGTGCTGCGCGCGCGCCACGCGGCCGGGCGCCTGCTGCTGGAGCTGCAGGACGACGGCGCCGGAGTGGACCTGGCGCGCCTGCGCGCCACTGTGATTGCGCGCCGGCTGGCCACCGAAGCCATGGCGCAGCGCATGCATGAGGAAGAGCTGCTGGCCTTTCTGTTCCTGCCGGGCTTCAGCATGAGCGAGCAGGTCAGCGAGATCTCGGGGCGCGGCGTGGGCCTTGACGTGGTGCAGCACGCGCTGCGGCAGTTGCGCGGCACCGTGCGCGTGCGCCAGCAGCAGGGCCGCGGCACGCTGTTCCAAATGGAGCTGCCGCTCACCCTGTCGGTGCTGCGCAGCCTGGTGGTGGAGATTGGCGGCGAAGCCTATGCACTGCCCCTGGCGCGGGTGGAGCAGACCCTGCGCGTGCCGCCCGACGCCATCACCCTGGTCGAGGGGCAGCAGCACCTGTGGCACCGCGGGCGCCCCGTGGGTTTGGTGGCGGCGCACCAACTGCTGCAACTGCCCCCCGGCAAACCCGATGCGCTGGGCCTGCCGGTGGTACTGGTACCCCACCACGAACGCAGCCACGCCATTGCCGTGGACCGCTTCATGGGCGAGCAAAGCCTGGTGGTGATACCGGTGGACCCACGCCTGGGCCTGCTGCGCGGCGTGGAGGCCGGGGCGCTGCTCGACGATGGCAGCCCCGTGCTCATCCTCGATGTGGACGAACTCATGAACGCGGCCGACAAGCTGCTGGGCGCGGGCCAGGTGGAGCGGGTGGCGCGGTTTGCAGGGGGCCCCACCCTGCGGCGCAAGCGCGTGCTGGTGGTCGACGATTCGCTGACCGTGCGCGAGCTCGAGCGCAAGCTGCTGGCCGGGCGCGGCTACGAAGTGACCGTGGCCGTGGACGGCATGGACGGCTGGAACGCCCTGCGCGCCGAGGATTTCGACCTGCTGGTGACCGACATCGACATGCCGCGCATGGACGGCATCGAACTGGTCGGCCTGGTGCGGCGCGACGCACGCCTGCAGTCCTTGCCGGTGGTGGTGGTGTCGTACAAGGACCGTGAGGAAGACCGCCGCCGCGGCCTGGATGCAGGCGCCGACCACTACCTGGCCAAGTCCAGCTTCCACGACGAAACCCTGCTCGAAGCAGTGCAGATGCTGATTGGCGAGGCCCTCGAGTGAAGCTGGGTCTGCTGCTCACCTCCCTGTCGCTGGCCCTCGGCCTGCGCCAGGTGCTCGAACCCGCACATGGGGTGCGCTGGCTGGCCATGGAGGACGCAGCAGCCCTGCGCCTGTGCCACGACGACCCACCCGATCTGCTGCTGCTGCAGCTGGACTCGGCAGACCGGGTGGCGCTCACCCGGCGCATCATGGACGAAGCCCCCTGCCCCGTGCTGCTGCTGGACCTGGCGGCCGAACTGAGCACCGAATGGGTGTTCAATGCCCTGGGCCACGGCGCGCTGGACGTGGTCCACCTGCCGGGGCTGCTCGACGCCGCCGCGCTCGAACCGGCCCTGCTGCTGCGCAAGATCCAGAACATCCAGCGGCTCACCGCCTCCCCCCAGCCCGCACCGCACCGCACCACCGCCACGCAGGGCACGCCACGCACGCGCCTGATCGCCATCGGCGCCTCGGCCGGCGGGCCGGCCGCCCTGAGCCTGCTGCTGCACGCGCTGCCGCCCGACCTGGATGCCGCCCTGGTGCTGGTGCAGCACCTGGACGACCAGTTCTCGGCCGGCATGGCCGAATGGCTGGCACGGGAATCGCCGCTGCCGGTGCGCCTGGTCCAGGCGGGCGAGGCGCCACAGCCCGGTGTGGTGCTGCTGGCCGGGCGCAACGAGCACCTGTGCCTGGGCCGCCACGGCGAGCTGCGCTACACCCCCGAGCCCACCGAACAGATCTACCGCCCGTCCATCGACGTGTTCTTCCACAGCCTGGCCGCGCAATGGCAGGGCGACGCCATCGGCGTCCTGCTGACGGGCATGGGACGCGACGGTGCAGAAGGACTCAAGGCCATGCGCGAGCGCGGCTTTCCCACCATCACCCAGGACCAGGCCAGCAGTGCGGTGTGGGGCATGCCCAAGGCCGCAGCGGCCATTGGTGCGGCGGCCGAAGTGCTGCCGCTGGAACGCATCGCCACACGCCTCGCCGAATTGTGCAGCCGGGCACCGACAAGGAGAACCCCATGACAGATACCCGCATGTTTGACGACACCATGCGGCCCCAGGCACCCGGCGATTTCGACGTCATGGTGCTGCTGGTGGACGACCAGGCCATGATCGGCGAGGCTGTGCGGCGCATGCTGGCCAGCGAGGCGGGGGTCGATTTCCACTACTGCAGCGACCCGGTCGAGGCCGTGGCCATGGCCTTGCGCATCCGGCCCACGGTGATCCTGCAGGACCTGGTGATGCCCGGCATCGACGGGCTGGAGCTGGTGCGCGAATACCGCCAGACCGAGGCCCTGCGCGACCTGCCCATCATCGTGCTGTCCTCCAAGGAAGACCCCAAGGTGAAAAGCCAGGCGTTTGCCGCGGGGGCCAACGACTACCTGGTCAAGCTGCCCGACACCATCGAGCTGATCGCCCGCATCCGCTACCACTCGCGCGCCTACCAGGCGCTGCGGCAGCGCGACGAGGCCTACCGTGCCCTGCGCCTGAGCCAGCAGCAGCTGCTGGAGAGCAACCTCGCGCTGCAGCAGGCCATGAAGATGGACGGCCTGACCGGCCTGTCCAACCGCCGCCATTTCGACGAGTACCTGGACATCGAGTGGAAGCGCGCGCGCCGCGAGCAGCAAGACCTGTCGCTCCTGATGATCGACGTCGACTACTTCAAGCTCTACAACGACAACTTCGGCCATGTGATGGGCGACGACGCCCTGCGCAGCGTGGCCCAGGTCATCGCCCAATCCTTCTCGCGCCCCGGCGATCTGGCCGCACGCTACGGCGGCGAAGAGTTCGCCGTGATCCTGCCCAACACCTCGGCGGACGGAGCCCGGTCGCTGGCCGATGAGGCGCGGAGCGCGGTGGAAAAGATGGCCATCGCGCATGTGGCGCCCGTGGCCGATGCGCCGCTCACCGTCTCGATCGGCGTGGCCACCGTGGTGCCCGACCGCGAAATGCAGCCCGTCGCGCTGATACAGCGTGCAGACGTGGCCCTCTACGAGGCTAAGGAAAACGGCCGCAACTGCGTGGGCACCATCTGAACGGCGCCAGCCCCTGCGGCGCATGCGATCATGCAACGCATCGTGCGCGCACATGTTCTGCACCGCCACGCCTCACCTGAAAGACCCGCAATGACCACCGCCACCCCCGAACAATGCGCCGCCCTGCGCACCGCCCTGCTGGGCCTGCACCGCCACCTGATCGAGCTGGAGCGGCGCGACTACGAGAAGCTGCATGGCCGCCAGTCGGCCGGCGAGTTCCTGCAGGTCATGGCCTACGCCGAATCCATGCGCTGGCTGGAGCCGCTGAGCCGCTTGATCGTGATGCTCGACGAGGCCCTGGAGCCCGGCAACGCCGATGCCACCGAAGCCCCCCAGGTGGTGGCCGGCCGGGTGCGCGAGATGCTCAAGCTGGAAACATCGGCCGAGGCGGATTTTTCAAGCCACTACCAGCGCCATTTCCACACCTCGCCCGAGCTGGCGATGGCGCATGCGGCGGTGATCAAGGCGCTTGGTTAGGGCGCTGGCGAACCTAGTTCAGAACACCCCGCGCCGCATCGCAGAATTCATCGAACCACGCAAACGCGGCCTTGCAGCGTGCCTCGTCCGTGGTGTCCGCCGCCGAGTACAAGGCCGTGGACAGGTCGAACAGCACGCCCGCCAGCGCCTTGGGCACCGTGGGGGCATCGGCGTACTCCTGCGCCAGCGCATGCAGCCGGTCGATGATGTCCTGCATGCGCGCCTCGTCGTGCACCGCGCCGAGGCGGCGCACCTCGTCGTAAGCGGCGTCGCAGAGCGCCAGCACCGCGTCGATCCCGGGATCGGCCGCTGGCGCCCCAAGGGGCTCAGTCATCCGGCTGTACCAGATTGATCAGATTGCCGCAGGTATCTTCCAACAGCACCATCGTGATCGGCCCCGCACGCATGGGCTCGCCCCGAAAAACCACGCCGCCCGCCTTGAGCCGCGCGTAGTCGCCCGCCAGGTCCTTGGTGATGAAGGCCGTGGCGGGGATACCGGCCTCGAACAGCGCGCGCTGGTACACGGCCGAGGGCGGGAAGGCCATGGGTTCGAGCACCAGCTCCACGCCCTCGGCCCCGTCGGGCGAGTTGACGGTGAGCCAGCGGAACGTCCCCATGGGGATGTCCTTGTCCTTCACAAAACCCAATTGCTCGGTGTAGAACTTCAGGGCTTTTTCCTGGTCGTCCACGAGGACGCTGGCGAGTTTGATCTGCATGGCGGTCAGCTCCTCAAAGTGGCTTGCGTGCTACGGCGTTGAGCAGGGTTTCCTCGCGCACCTTGGGCACGCCAAAGCCCAGCCATTCGAAGGCGCCCAGGTCCTTGCGGCTCCACCACAGGTAGGGCGTGCTCACGTGCTCGGGCTTCACCTCGAAGCCGGCCTCGCCCAGCATGGCCAGGAACTCGGGCGCGCTGCGCTGCACATGCATAGGGTGGCGAAACAGCAGGCGGATGACCCAGCTGTGGATGTAGGCGCGCGTGCTCTCGGCCAGCAGCAGGTGGCCGCCGGGCTTGAGCACGCGAAAGACCTCGGCCAGCGCGCTCTGCTGGTCCACGATGTGGTGCAGCGTCTGGTGGCACAGCACCAGGTCCACCGAGGCATCGGGCAGCGGGATCTTCTCGGCAGGCGCATGGTGCAGGGTGACGGGGGCACCGGCCGCCTGGCGCATGGCGTCGCAGCGCTCGGCAAAGTCGGGCTCGGGATCCAGGGCGTGGATCTGCGTGGGGCGAAAGCGCTGCGCCAGCTCGGGCAGCGAATGGCCTTGCCCGGTGCCGATATCGAGCACCGACCCGCCCTTGGGCAGGTCGGGCGCCAGTGCCTGCAGGTCGTTGAGGGCGCGCTGCAGCACATGCACGCGCCAGGTCTCGGTGGACAGGAACCACAGGCCGAAGCGCGTCTCGGGGACAAAGGCGTGGGAGGGTGTTGCGGCCGGAGGGGACGAAAGAGAGGGCATGGATGGACGGGCTTGGGCGGAAGGCCGCCGGTTCAATGTTCTGGTTGGCGGGCCGAGGACCGATGGGGCACCGGGCGGCTTGCTCGTCATCACATGATAGGCCAAGAGAAGGCCCCACCCCCTATCCCCCGGTGCATGCAACGGTAACAGGCCCCGCCCGTTCAACCTGATTGCACTACAATCATTTGAATTCAAATGATTGTGATAAAATCGGCCTCCATGAAAGATGCCCCCTCCGATCCCCGCCACCGCATCGGCATCCGCCTGGTGGGCCTGGCACGGCGCTGGCGCCAGGCGCTGGATGCGCGCCTGTCGGCCAGCGGCCTGAGCGATGCCACCTGGGCGCCGCTGATGCACCTGCACGAGTTGGGCAGCGACAGCGGCGTCTCGCAAAGCGCGCTGGCCGCGGCCGTGGGGCTCGACGGCTCCAGCCTGGTGCGGCTGCTCGACATACTGGTGGAGCGCGGCCTGATCGAGCGCCGCCCCCACCCTGAGGACCGCCGCGTGAAGCTGGTGCACCTGACCACCGCCGGCCGCCGCACCGTGGCCGCCCTGCGCAAGCAGCTGCAGGCCATTGAATCGGAGCTGCTGGCCGATATTGGCGAGCAGGACGCACTGACGCTGCTGCGCGCCTTCGAGCGCATCGAAGCGCGCATCGCAGAGCAGGCATGAGCATGCAGACTACCACCGCTACCTCTTCCTCCGCCCGCAGCTCGCATCTGGCCAGCCTGCCGCGCCTGCTGGCCCCGGCGCGCCTGCGCGAGGCTTGCACCATCACCCCCCTGCCCTCGCTGCGCAATGCCGCCGTGGTGGGCCTGCAGACCGGCCTGGCCGTGCTGATCGCCGCGGGGGCCACCCACCTGTCGCCCTGGGCGCACCTGGTGGGCTATGCGGCGCTGGGCGCGCTGGCGGCCCTGCTCGGGCGTTTTGCGCCGGCCGGCCAACGCATGCCCGCCGTGCTGCGGGCGGGGGCGCTGCTGGTCGGCGCGGTCGCAATGCTGTCGCTGGCCGGCCTGGCGGGCGCCGGCCCGGCCGCGCTGCTGCTGTGCCTGGGCCTGCTGGCAGGCGCAGTCTCATGGCTGGCCGGGCGCTGGCAGCTGGGCCCGCCCGGCGCGGTGATCTTTGTCTTTGCCGGCTGCGCGGCCCTGGCTCCGGTGGATGGCGGGCATGCGGTGGCCGAACGCCTGCTCTTCACCCTGGCCGGCGTGGTGGCAGCCGCTGCGGTGTGCCGCGCCAGCGACTGGCTGCGCACCGCACCCGCGGCGCTGCCGCAGGCGCCCCCGGTGCAGGCACCGTGGCTGCAATTCGCCCGCATTGCCCTGTGCACCGCCAGCGCCGGCCTGCTGGCCCTGGCCGCCGGCTGGCAGCACCCGGCCTGGGCCGCCATTGGCGCCATGGCCGTGCTGCAGGGCAGCCATTTGCACACCGCCATGCACCGCGCCGTGCAGCGCACCCTGGGCACCGTGGCCGGTGCGGTGCTGGCCTGGCTGGTGCTGGCGCAGCAGCCCGGCTTCTGGCCCCTGCTGGCGGCCGTGATCGTGCTGCAGCTGGCCACCGAGGTGGTGATCGGCGCCAACTACGCACTGGGCCAGGTCTTCGTGACGCCCATGGCCCTGCTCATGACCTCGCTGGCCACGCCCGGCGCCGCAGCCGGCATGCCCTTGGCGCGCGTGCTGGACACCGTGCTCGGCGCCCTGGTGGGCATGGTGTTCGCCCTGGTGTTCTCCACGCTGGAAGACCGCCTGCACCTGGCGCACCACCATGCGCGGGCGCAGGGCACCTGAGAGCGGATAACAAAACTCAGCGAAGCGGTTCTGGCTAGGCGCTGCGTCGCAGGCAGTACGGGTAGTACGACAAGACGCGGCAACAACGCCAGAAGAGTTTTGTTAGCCGCTCTGAGCACAACGGTCACAGAAACCGTTCTGGCCGGTACTTGGCCAGCACAGCCAGCCGCTCGCTGGTGAGGACTTCCTGCGCCGCCAACTTGCCCAGCAGGGGCGCCAGCGTCACGCCGCTGTGGGTCGCCACCATGTACATGCCGGCAGCACCCGGCACCTTGCCGACCATGGGCAAGCCATCGAGCGGCATGGGGCGGTAGCCCACGATCACGTCCTTGACGCGCGCCTCCTTCAGGGCGGGCCAGTATTTGGCCACCTTGGCCTTGAGGCTCTCGCCATGCATGGCGGCCAGCTCCTGCGTGGGGTGGCTGCGCAATGCGCCCGCGTACACCGGTTCGTGCGTGGGCGTCTTGGGCGGGCCGCCCACATAAATGGCCACGGCTTCGCCATTAGGCATCTGCTTCCATTCCAGCGCGCTGGAAAAGTCGTACACCTTGCGCGTCGTCGGGGCGATGGGGTGGGTGTGGATCTTGAGCCCGGGCACGGCGTTGATACCGATTTTCACGCCCACTTTTGCCAACAGGGCCGAGGTGTCGGTGCCGCAGGCCGACACCAAGTAATCCAGTAGATAGTCGCCCTTGCTGGTGCGCACGCCTTTGACCTGGCCCCGGTCAAGCCGGATCTCATCCACCGAACAAGGGTGCAACACCTGCGCTCCCTTGGCCGCCGCGTAGGCCAGGATCTTCTGGGTGGTCGCCACAGGGTCGATGTGCCCGTCCTGCGGCAGGTAGAAGCCCGCCCGGGTTTCGCCGGGTTCGAGGTAAGGGCTCAGCGCCTTGATGCCGGCCTCGGTGACATGCTTCGGGTTGGCGCTGGTCACACGCAGCACCTCCTCGCGCTGGTCGAGGTTCCTGGCTTTCTCGGCATCGTCGCTCCAGCTGATGGAGCCACCCCAGGTCACGTCCAGCTGCAAACGCTCCTGAAAGCGACGCCACTCGGCCATGCTGGCCAGGCGCAGGTCGCGGTAGTCGGCATTCACCGTGCTCGGGTTGATCCACGCCAGGGACGCGCGGGTGGCACCCGAGGCCGGCGCCTCCTTCTCGAAAACGATGACCTCGGCCCCTGCATCGGCCAGGTAGGCCGCTATCGAGGCACCGATGATGCCCGCGCCCACCACGCCGACCCGGGGCCGGCGTCCCTTGGCGAACGACATCGCGGAAACGGAGCCTGCGCCCCATGCGGCGGCCTGGAGAAAATTGCGTCGTTGAATCATGATGGGAAAATAAGGCGTTGTGGAACTGGGTTATCCAAAAACCACCCCATTCGATTACCCGCTGCGCCGAAATACATAATCACCAGAATATGCAGCAGCACGGCCTTCAAAAGGCCACCAGGTGCTTAAAAGCAGGTATCGATCAGTGGTGCAGGCACTGTACGGCCGGTTACCCCATGCGGACAATGACGCCAGTGGCGCTTGCCATTACCAAACCTGATAGATAGCCCGCGCCTGCGGGCACCGGCGCATCAGTTCACTAAACGATCGGCCCGCAGGTTGCGCGCCTCGAACAGGCAGGCCGCCAGATCGCGCACGATGCGCGACTTGGGCAGATCCGGCCGAAAGATCAGCAGGGTGCGAAAGTGCACCGCCGCCGAGAACGGGCGGAACACCACCCCGCGCGCGGCGTAGCCGTCAGCCGCATAGGGGTTCACCAGCCCCACGCCCAGCCCCTCCATGGCCAGCGCGCAGACGGTGGACGAGTTGGGCGTCTCGGCCACCACCCTGGGGCGCACACCCTTGGACTCGAACACCTTGTCGAGCTTGCGGCGCACAGTGTCCTCGGGCGCCAGGGCAATGAAGGGCTCGCCGGCCAGGTCTTCGGGGGTGACGACCCCGCGCTCGGCCAGCGGGTGCCCGGCGGGCATGGCGCACACGGCCTTGGGCGTGGCAAAGAGCTGGTGCTCCAGGCCCGTCACGTCGATCTCGTCGGCCGCCAGCCCCACGTCGAAGCGGCTGGCCATCACCAGCTCGCGCACGGAGGACGATGCGGCCACCTGCAAGGTCACCGCCATCGAGGGATGCCGTTCGCGGAACAGGCGCAGCGCATGCGGCACCAGGGTCGAGCCCATGGCCGCCAGGCTGGCCATGCGGATGTCGCCCGTGCCGAAGTCGCGGATGCGCGCCGCGCTCACGCGCAGCCGGTCCAGCCCCTGGAAGCTGCTCTCCACGTCGCGGAAGAACAGCTGCCCCTCGGCCGTGGGCACCAGCCGGCCGCGGATGCGGTCAAACAGCGCAAAGCCCGTGAGCTTCTCCAGCTCCAGGATGCTGCGGCTGATGGCCGGCTGGGTGATCTGCAGCAGATCGGCCGCGCGCGAGGCCGAGCCGGTGACCATCACGGCGCGAAAGGCTTCTACCTGGCGAAAGTTCATGGGTCACCTATCAGGTTTGCACATGGATGACTTCATTTCAGTCATTGATTGTAATTACCTCTGATTTTAGAGTCAGCACCGAAGCCCCAGATGAATATCGAACATTGATCTGGTTATTGAAATGCAATCCAATAGGTGTGGTGTATCCCATGAATAATATGCAGTCCTTGAATCGGCGCAGCACCTTGCTGGGTTTGGCCGGTGCCGCCGTGGGCTCTCTGGCTCCACTGGCCAAATCCTGGGCAGACCCGGTTTATCCAGACCGGCCGGTGAAGCTGATCGTGCCCTGGTCGGCCGGCGGCAGCACCGATGTGCTGGCCCGCGCAGTCGGGCAGAACCTGGGCGACCTGCTGGGCAAGCCCGTGGTGGTGGACAACCGGCCCGGCGCATCGGGCCGCCTGGGTGTGGATGCCATGGCCAAGTCCGCGGCCGACGGGTACACCGCCTCGGTGATCGAGCTGGCGCACGCGATTGCGCCCTCGGTGTTCCAGAAGGTGTCCTACGACCTCATGAACGACACGGCCGCCGTGTCTCTGCTGGGCGATTCGCCGCTGGTGCTCTTCGTCAATGCGCAGAAGTACAAGGAGGGGCAGTTCCAGAACTTCCTGGCCGACGCGCGCAAGGCTGCCGACCCTTTCACCCTGGCCACCAGCGGCAACGGCAGCATCAGCCACCTGACGGCGGGCCTGTTTGCCAAGGAGCTCAAAGTCCCCTTCGACCTGATTCCCTACAAGGGCTCGGCCCCGGCCCTCACCGACATCGCAGCCGGCCTGGTCGCGGGCCACTTCTGCACGCTGGCCAGCGCCAGCAGCCTGCTGGGCGCGGGCAAGATCGTGCCGCTCATGGTCACAGGCAGCCGCCGCATCGCACAGTTGCCCCAGGTCCCTGCCGCGAGCGAGCTGCGCCTGTCCACGTTGGACTTCGGGCAATGGTGGGCACTGGTCGTGCCGGCCAAGACGCCCCGGCCCATCGTCGACAGGCTGTACGCCTCCACCACCAAGGCCCTCGCGGACAAGCAGGTGCAGGCCCGCATCTCCAGCCTGGCCATCAACCTGCGCAGCAAGGCGCCGGACGACACCATGGCCTTTATCCGCGCCGAGGCCGCGAAATGGGCCAAGGTCGTCTCCGACCTCGGCATCAAACCAGAATAAGCACCCCCTGAGTCGCTTCGCGCCTTCCCCCTCTCGCGATTCGCTGCGCGACTCGGGAGGGGGACGCCCCCGGTGCGGCGGGGCGGCCCTTGCACGGGGGCACTGGCCTCGGCCGGGCCAGTTTCACACGCAGCGCGCTGAACAACTGAAGAGCACAGATGAAAAACACTCCTCCTACCCTCAACAACAAGCCCGAAGATGGCTTCCAGAGCCTGTCCCCCGCCGTGTGGCGCGCATCCACCGTGCTGTTCGACAACATTGCGGACTTCACCACGCGCAAGGAGCGCCTGTTCGATGGCTACACCTACGGCATCATGGGTACGCCGACCACGCGCATGCTGGAGGAGCGCATCGCCCAACTCGAAGGCGCCAGCCATTGCATCGTCACCCCCTCGGGCCAGTCCGCGCTGTGCCAGGTGGCGCTGGCGCTGCTGGGCGCCGGCGACCATGTGCTCATCGCCGACTCGGCCTACGGCCCGCTGCGCAGCTTTGCCAGCGACTACCTGCAGCGCTTTGGCGTGGCGTGCGAGACCTTCGACCCCAGCGCGGGCGCGGAGCTGGCCGAGCGCTTCAAGCCGAACACCAAACTCATCTTTCTGGAGTCGCCCGGCTCCCTGACCATGGAGATGCAGGACCTGCCGGCCATCGTGCGCGCCGCGCGGGCGGCTGGCATCACCACCGTGCTGGACAACAGCTGGGCCTCGCCCCTGGGCCTGCAGGGCGTGCCCTTGGGCATCGACATCGTGGTGGAGGCGGCATCCAAGCTGTTCGGCGGCCATTCGGACCTGCTGCTGGGCTCCATCGCCACCGACAACCGCGGCCTGTACGAAAAGCTGCGCACCGCCCAGAGCGTGCTCGGCCAGGCCGTAAGCCCCGACGACTGCTTTCTCGTGCTGCGCGGGCTGGACACCTTGGCGCTGCGCTACGCCCACCAATGCGCTTCGGCCCTGGCCGTGGCCAAGCGGCTGGCGAACAATCCCCATGTGGAGCGCGTCATGTTCCCGCCCCGCCCCGGCGACGAAGGCCATGCACGCTGGGCCGCGTCCTTCCAGGGCGGCGGCTGCGTACTGTCCTTCGTGCCCCGGCTGCCATCCGAAGCGCAGGTGCACCAGTTCTTCGATGCACTCCAGGTCTTTCGCATCGGCGCCAGTTGGGGCGGCGTGCACAGCCTGGCCGGCTACTACCCCGAGGCCGAGCAGGCCCGGCGGGCCTACTGCAAGGTCACGCAGGGCATCGTGCGCCTGGCCATCGGTGCCGAAGGGGCGGAGCTGCTGGCGGCGGATGTGGAGCAGGCGCTGCGCAGCGCTGCGGGGTGAGTCTGCACAGCGGTCAAGCCTTCACTTCGACCACCTGCTCAAAACCGCCGAAGACCATGCGCTTGCCGTCAAACGGCATGGGTGGGTTGCCGGGGTTGGCAGGGTCCATGCGCGGGTCTTCCACCATCTTCTTCATGCCCGCGTCGCGGGTGGCCTTGTCCGGCCATTCCACCCACGAAAAGGCCACGGTCTCCTCGGCCGTGGCCTGGACGGCACGGCGGAAGTCGGTGAGTTTGCCGTCGGGGACATCATCGCCCCAGCCCTCGATCACGCGGAGGGCGCCCAGCTCGATGAAGATCGGATCGAACTGGCGCGCGTGCTCGATGAACTTCTGCTTGTTGGCGGTGGGGACGGCGATCACGAAACCATCGATGTAAGACATGGCTTGCTCCTGTGAAGTGGACCAAGCGACGTGCCCGCCTGTCGGGCACCCCGTGTCCACACGACGAACGGCGGCAGGCCAAATCGATCAGAGAGTGCCTGCGCTCTCCCCCATGGTAGTAGCCATGGGCCTGCACGCTGCGCTGGGCAGCGCGAACAGCCCCTCACCATTACCCGATCCTGGCCATTGGAGGAAGCTTCACGTGTTGCCTGGTACACCGGGGCGCGTTGCACGGACGGTGTGGGCTGCACTCCCGCCAAAGCCTGTGAGACCCTCGCTGAATTGCAGATAGGCGAACCCACTCTGCTCGAGTTCCCCCTTTAGCTCTTCGCTAACGAAGTAGTACCTATCATTCATGGTCATCAAGCGCAAGCCATCGAGCGCCAGGCCTCGAAGGTCTTGGGCAGTGAAGAACTGACTGACTCTGATGCGAACATGCGTACGGACCTCTTCGCCAGTAGACGGGAAGAAGAACGCCACCGGCTCGTAGGAGACCCGCTCGAGTTTCAAGCTGGCCAGGAAGTCGGCGAGGCGCTTCTCCACGAGAAGATAGCCGTATCCACCCATCAACGGTGCAAGCTGCCCGTGCGATACAACTTGAAAGCGGCCATCTGAGAGCTCGAAGAGGGTCGGTGTTTGGGATTGATCACACTCCAAATGCCAAGGTAGTTTCATGCTCTGCAGCCCAACGCAATGCATCCTGAAGGGTATGCGAAATATGCTGATCGATGTGGGAATGCTCTGGGCACTGATTCTTCTGGATCCATGATCAGCCAACTCATTTATCAATCCACTATGTGTCTGATGCTGGATTGCTTGCAGAAAGGCATCGGGGCTTTCCGCCCTGCGCATACAGCACAGCCAGCCGGTCCACCGCAGCCTGCACAAAATCCTCGGGCAGATCCTGGATGATGCGCGACGCGGGCGTGAACACATCCGTGCCATGCTGCGCCTCGATCACCTCCAGCATGGCCATGCGCGCATCGCGGTCCAGCGGGTAGGCATCGCCGAAGTGGGCCAGCGTGGATTCCAGCGCCGCCAGCGTGATGGGCATGTCCAGGCTGCGCAGGCCATCGCGTGCCAGCAGGGCCATGTCGCCAGCGTTGTTCCAGTAGAACTGGTTGAGCGTGCCGTTCATGGTCTCGGCCTCCAGCCACCACAGGGCGATGGCCTCCTGCTCTTCGCGCAGCAGCGTGTCGAAGCCCTGGTCCCAGCGGTCTTCCAGTTGCTTCCAGGTGGGGCTGTTGCTTACACCCATGCAATGGTCTCCTTGGTGCGGCCCATCAGGGTCGGGCCTTGCCCGGCGCAGTGACGAAGCGCACGACCGCATCCACCACGCCCGGCGCCAGCGGCTGGCCGGGGTTGGCATAGGTGGCCATGTTGGCGGCCGCATCGTCCGTGGGCACGGCCTTGAGCACGTGGTTGGTGTCGGGCAGCAGCACCAGTTGGGCGGCGGGCTGGGCCTTGGCGAGCAGGCGCGCGTCCTGCGCGGGCACCTGCAGGTCGCGCTCGCCCTGCAGTACCAGCACGGGCAGCTTGGTGGCGGCAATGAGTTGGGCAGGGTCTTGCGCAAAGGCGCTGATCAGAAAGCCCTGCACCGCCTCGTTGAACAGCGGGTGCAAGGCGGGGTGCAGGCTGGCCGGGTCCACGCGGGCGCCGCCTTCGAGCCGGGTGATGGCGGCCAGGGCCTGGTCCAGGATGGGGGCGTTGGCCGGGTTGGCGCGCAGTTGATCACGCAGCACCTGGCCCAGCGGGCGACCCGGTGCGGCCACCAGGACCAGGCCGCACAGGCCACTGGCGGCATCACCGCCCTGCGCGGCGGCCAGCGCCACCAGACCGCCCTCGCTGTGGCCCAGCACCCAGACGCAGGGCACGCCGGTGCTGCGGCGGATGGAGCCCACCCAGCTGCGCACGTCGGCCACGTAGTCGGGGATGGTGACGGCGTTGGCATCGGCCACGGCCTTGCTGCTCTCGAACATGCCGCGCTTGTCGATGCGCACGGTGGCAATGCCTTTGGCCACCAGGTCCTGTGCCAGCAGCCGGTAGGTGGCGGCGTTCACGCCCAGGGGGTTGTTGCCGTTGCGGTCCGTGGGGCCCGAGCCGGGCACGATGAGCACCACGGGCGCGCCCGCCTTGGCAGGGGCCAGCAGACTGCCCTTGAGCGGGCCCAGCGGGCCGCGCGCCTCGATGGGCTGGTCACGCGGGCCAGCCGCCGGCTGCGCCACCGCAGCCAGCGCCGCGGCCGACACCACCAGGCCGAACAGAAATGCTTTCATGCCGCCGAGTATTGCCCACCGCTCGGGCCAGGGGTGTGAGAAGTCGTTGCTCCGTGGGGTATTCACAACCGCCACGGCGCCCCCTGCGCGAACTGCCCCACCATCCACGCCTTGAACGCCGCCATGGCCGCCGTGCTGAAGCGCCCCGAGGGCCGCACCAGGTAGATGCCGGCATGCGCATTGAGCCCCCAGGGTGCCAGCACCGGCACCAGGTGGCCCGCGGCGATGTCGGGGCTGACCAGCCAGTCGCCCGCGGCCATGATGCCCAGGCCCAGGCGCGCGGCGGCCAGCAGGGCCTCGTTGTCGTTGCTGATGAGGGTGCCCTGGATCTGCACCGACTCGGTCACGCCATCGCGTGTGAGGCGCCATTCGGGGTAGGAGCGCAGCCCCGTGAAGCCCAGGCAGTTGTGCTGCGCCAGGTCGGCCGGCACCTGCGGCGTGCCATGGCGCTGCAGGTAAGCCGGCGCCGCGCACAGAATGCGCCGGTGCTCGCACAGCCGCGTGGCCACCAGGCGGCTGTCTTCGAGCTCGCCGATGCGCACGGCCGCGTCGAAGTGCTCGGCCACGATGTCGACGAAACGCTCGGCGTACTCCACCTCCACCACCACCTCGGGGTGGGCCATGGCAAAGCCCGCCACCATGGGGCTGAGCCAGCGCCGGCCCATCGCGGCAGGCATGGACAGGCGCAGCCGGCCGCGCACCTCGCGCGCGCCCTGCGCGGCCTCTTTCTCGGCCTCGGCGATCAAGAGCGCAGCATGGCGCACCTTCTCGACCAGGCGCAGGCCGTCGTCGGTAAAGCGCAGCTGGCGCGTGGTGCGCTCCACCAGGCGCACGCCCAGGCGCGCCTCCAGCGCGGCGAGGCGCTTGGACAGCACCGAGGGGTGCTTGTTCAGCGCCCGGCCTGCGGCCGCGAACGAGCCCTCGGCATGCAGCGCGAGCAGCGTGGCAAGTTCATCGGCGTGTTGGCTGTCGAGCAGGTCCATGGGGCAATCGCAAAGCAGTCACGGGGACTGTACGCCATGCACCACCCCGCCCAGTCAAGGCGCCAGCACAATCGCGCCTTGTGAGCGCCCCTGCTCCAGGTCCGCATGCGCCTGCGCCACCTCGGCCAGCGGATAGCGGCGCCAGACCTGCGGCCGGACGATGCCGGCGGCAATAGCATCGAGCACATCGCGCGCCCGCTCCTGGTACTCGGCCGCCGTGGCGGTGTGGGCCGCCAGCGAGGGTCGCGTGGCGAACAGCGAGCCCTTGGCATTGAGCGTGCCCATGTCGATGGGCGCGGGCGCGCCCGACAGCGCGCCGAACGACACGAACAACCCGCGCGGGCGCAGGCTGTCGAGCGAGGCCTCGAGCGACACACGGCCGATGGGGTCGTACACCACGTCGACACCCTGCCCCTCTGTGGCCCGTTTCACCTGCGCGGCCAGTGTGGCCGGGTCGAAAACGAACACCTCGTGGCAGCCCGCAGCCCGCGCGCGCTCCACGCTCTCGGACTTGGACACCACGCCGATCACGAAGGCCCCCAGGTGCCGCGCCCAGGCCGCCATGATCTGGCCCAGCCCACCCGCCGCGCCGTAGAGCACGATGCGCGTGCCCGGCCCCACGGCGTACGTCGTCTTGAGCAGGTACTGCGCCGTGATGCCCTTGAACAGCACGGCCGCCGCGTCGTCGAACGACAGCGCTTGCGGCAGCTTCACCAGCCGGTCCGCCGGGAAGCGCCGCGCGCTGGCATAGGCCCCCAGCGGCCCCGTGGCATAGGCCACGCGGTCGCCCACGGCGACATTCGTCACACCGGCACCGATGGCCGCCACCGTGCCCGCCCCTTCGAGCCCCAGGCCCGAGGGCAAGGCAATGCGCACCGCGCCCTTGCGCTGGCTCACATCGAGCGGGTTCACGCCAATGGCGGCCTGGGTGAGCCAGACCTCGCCAGGACCAGGGGGCTGAATGTCGAGGGGATCAAGGCGCATCACCTCGGGGGCACCGGTTGCGTGGAGAACGACGACTTGTTGTTGCTGCTGCTGTGCCATGCGGGCTTTCCTGCTTTTTGCGGTTGGAGACCCGGCAAGCGTAGGCATGCGTGCCCACGCCAGCAATCGGGCTGGCTGCAGTTCAACCGTGCATGGGGTGCAGCAATGGGATGCGGGTGCGCCCTCGATCCGCTGCGCGCAAGGGCCGGTGCAAGCTCATTCGTAGGAGTAGTGGAAGGGCCGCGGATCCCTTTTGGGCCAGAGGTTGGTGAAGTCCTCGCCCGTGGCTTCGCGGAACGCCACCCGCACCTTCTTCTCCACCTTGTTCGTGCCCAGGTACTTCCTGAACGTCAGGAAAGCGGCATTGGGATAGCCGGTGTAGATGAAGAAATTGACGGTGCCCGAACCCACATCGTGCCCATCCACGTCGCACGTCCGGGGCATGCAGGCGATCAGGCGGTCTTCGAAGGCATGCACCTCATCCAGCGAGGCGAAGTAGCTGTCGGGGAACTGGATGACCAGTTGGTAGCGAATGGGCTCGGTCGACATGGGACAGTCTGGATTGAAGGGATTGCAGCCGGAAATTCCGGTCGGCATTGTGCCGCGCGCGGGCACCAGGTCATTCGTGACCAGGTGTTTTTTGTGTGTGCATACGGCAGCGAAACTGATAGAACGGCCGCCATGCGCAACACTGCTCCAGCTCCCCACCTCTGGCTTTGGGCCCTGCTTGCCAGCCTGCTCCTTCTGGCCGCTGCGCCCGCACAGGCCACTACGCTGAGCACCGGGTACGACACCTCATGCTCCGTCTCCAACGACTGGGTGGCGCAATGCTGGGGCGCCTTGCCACTGGCCAAGGCCAGCACCGCGGGCATTGCCGACCTGCGCGCGGGCAAGGGCTTCAATTGCGCGCTGCGCAAGGACGAAACCGTGAGCTGCTGGGGCAACATGGGCAGCCTCTCGTTCGGTACCGCCACGGCCGACACCCCGGGCCAGGCCATTGCGGGCGTGCGGCAAGCCACCCAACTGGCCGTGGGCGCCACCCACGCCTGCGCACTCAGCGAGAGGGTGGTGTACTGCTGGGGCGATGGCAGCCGGGGCCAGCGCGGCGCGCCGGTGAGCGCCACGCCGTCGGCACAGGCCACTTACGCGGAGGGCTTGCACGATGTGGCGCGCGTGGCCGCCGGCAACGGCAGCACCTGCGTGGTCAAGCGCGATGGCAGCGTGTGGTGCTATGGCAGTGGCACCCCGCAGCTCACAGCGCCGGGCGGCATGGCCCCTGCACCGGGCACGGGCACCCAGGTGCCGGGCATCAGCGACGCGGTGGACGTGGCACTCTTCGACGGCCACGCCTGCGTGCTGCGCAAGACCGGCGCCATCGCCTGCTGGGGCAGCAATGCCAAGGGCGAGCTGGGCACGCCGGCCAGCGCCACGCCGGTGACCGTGCCGGTGGAAGTGCCGGCCCTCGGTGGTGCGGCCAAGGCTGTTGCCGTGGGGCCGGGCTATACCTGCGCCGTGCTCACCAACGGAGCGGTGAAGTGCTGGGGTGGCAACCCGAACAAGCAACTGGGCATCGGCTACGGGCAGGAGTCCGCCACGCCCGCGACAGGCACCGTGCTCGGCATCACCGATGCCATTGCCATCAGCGCAGGCTCAACGCACGCGTGCGCAGTGCTCGATGGTGGTTACGTCAACTGCTGGGGCGAAGGCGCGGGCCGCGGGCCCATACCCTGCACCCCCATCGGCGCCTACTACCCGGGCGTTGCGTACAGCTACCCCATGTTCAACGGTGGAGCCTGCCTCCCCGGCACCTCTGCCACGCCTTACGCGGTGGGCCTGAGCAGCCTCAGCCCTCTGGAAGACATCTTCACGGTCCTGGCTTGGGCCGAGAAAACGCTGCCGCAGACCTTTCCGCCCCAACCCAGCGGCTTCGTTCCTGTGCTGATCAACAACTACTATGACCGCGCCTACCCCGGCAACACCTACCTTGCCGCCAATGGCCATGGCACACCGCACCTGATGTACCTGGGCCCCGAGAGCGGCGGCCAATTGGCCGACCTGGGCCGCCTGGCCCCGTGGGTGCGGCAGGCCCGCGCGGCGCAGCCCGTCACGCCGCCCATCAGCACCACGCTGCAGCTGCAGCAGGTACACGTCAATGTGGACTTCTTTCCTGGGCCGTACCGGCCCGGGTGCAACAACCTCTACATCTTCTACCGCGTGGGCGCCACCCCGGGCAACACGCTGCCCGCCGATTTCACGCCCACCGCGATCCGCCTGCTCAAGGACGACACGTATGTGGACGCCACGGGCCTCAGCGAGGACAGCGCTTTGGCGCCCTCCCCCAACACCTATGCGGGCCGTGCCGGGGGCTGCCCCGCCACCGTGCTGCGCGGGGGTGCCGACGTGGAGCTGGTGCTGTACTACACCACCAATGGCGAGGCGGGACAGGTGCGGGCACGGGTCAAGGTGGAGGAAACGTCCTGACCCCAGTCATGCTGGCGCTGACTACCTGGCGCCGATCCGGACGCGCAGCAGATCGGGCAGGCGCTCGTGGACCAGCTTCGCCCAGCCCTCGATCATCTCCACGAAGGCCGCGCCGCGGTAGGCGTTGAGCGACGCGATCCCCGCCGGCGTCAGCGCCGTGAGCGCATAGGCCACCGTGACATCGCACGCATCAGCCGCATCGCCCGCCGGGGTGCAGGCGATGTCCACCGTGCCCGAGCGCGATGCCGGCGTGGTGCGCACGTACTGCGCGCGCCGCGCGGCGCGGTCGAACCGGGCCACGAGCCAGATGGAGAACTCGTCGCCCTCCCCTGTGGTGAAGACCAGGCCCTCGCGCGTACGGCCATCAGCCGAGTTCAGGTAGCGCGGCGCCCAACCGGGCACCCAGTGCGATTCGCCCTCGGGCGTGAAGAACATCAGCGCCGTATCGGCCGGCGCGTTGATGCGGATGGTGTGGCTGTTCTGAACGGACGCTGTTGCTGCTGCTGCGGCGGCGACCGCCGCGAATGGTGATTGGGACATGTGCGAAAAACTCCATGAAAGTCGAAACGGTTGAACGAACGAAGCTCCATGGGCATCGGCATGCGCGGGTTCACGCTCCCCTTTTGTCGCGAAGGCGGTGGCTTGAAGACGCGTCGATCTGCATGCCGTAGATCGTGCGCAGCTGGGCAATCAGCGCCAGCGTGTCTTTGGAGAAAGGCTGCTTGCCTTCCAGCGCGTGCAACAGCACGCCTTCGAGCAGTTCGCCGAGCGTCATGTCCTTGTGCTCGGCCAGGGCCTTGAGCACCTTGACGAGTTGCTTCTCCAGCCGCACCCCGGTCTGTATGCGCTCGACGGGAATGGTGGCAGGGCTGTTGTCTTCTTCGCGGCTAGGGGGCATGGTGAACGCAGCGCATCGGATTTACCAGATTACCAGTGTACCAAAACAACCACACACTGCATCCCACCCGGAACCTAGAGAGGCTGGTCACCCCCGATGGCCCAATAGGCTTGTTCAGGTTCAACCACGACTGGTGAATGCCCGTGGGCCACTGCCCGCCGAATCTCGGCCTGCGCAAGCTCGTCGGCGTTGAGCGGGCGCCATCTGTCCGCGCGCACCCTGCCATCCACCAGCGCAGTCATCGCCAACGGGTACTTCTGCAATGCAGCCACCTGCGCTACCCGGAGTGACGCCAGGTTGGCACCGCCACCGGATGTGGGATTGGCAAGCTGAACGCCGTCATCTTCCCAACCGCATGCAGAACACAGCGCGTAGGAGCCATACGCTTCGCTGAGGGTCAGAAAGCCACAGCAAGGGCAAGGCAGATCGCTCGCACCGGATTTATCGCGCATGCACCTGCTCCACGTACAACCCCAGCCAGGACAATTTTCCGGACAATTCAACCGTGCCACCAGCCGGCGGCATAACACCCTCCAGGCGCCGGTGCAGGCAGATCCGGAAGGAGGTCGCGCCCCGGAGTTCGAATGTCGCCGTGTGGTCGCATCCACGGCTCGAATAACGCTGCTCGACGGACGCCACCCGGGCTTCCACACGGGCGGGCGAACCAAAGGTCCACCCCAGCAGCGCGGCCCAGCCCCATGGCGTGGTGGCCACCATGGCGGCACTGAGCCCCACCAACGCGGGGTACGCAAACAGCCAGCGCTCGGCCCAGCTGCGCGCGCGGGGTTGCTGCGCCTGCTCAACGCGCATCGCGATGAACCACAGGGCCGCAAACACTGGCAGCAAGCCAAGGAAAAGCTGCCACGCCAGCGGGCCGTAGGCGACCTCGCCGAACCACATGAATCGTCGCGCCAAGGTCAACCCGAGGACCAATCCCATGACCACATAGGCAACAAACACCAGCAACGGAATCCGGTATTTGCGTGGGAGAACCCAGCGCCTGGGCTCTTGGGTTGGCGCATCGAAGTTCCAGGGCCTGCGACTCTTGCGCGCCGCCTCCCGCGCCTTCATCTCACGCACCTGGGCCTCGCCAATCGCCAGCAAGCGCGCCTCAATGCGGGCCGTCTCCTGCTCGTCCGGGTTCACCCTTCGCTCGGGCCTTGCGCGCTCCACACCGGGCAGGCCGGCTACATCGCCCGTGCCAAAGCCAGTTGCTGCGCCAGGGGTCCCAGCCATCAGATTCCCGGCCGGTTGAGGGGCCGTGGTGCGCTCACTTGGCATGGATCTCCCGCACAAAAAGCCCCAGGCTGGAAACGCGCCCGTACACCGTCACCATATCCCCCACCTGCGGCTGCTTGGCGGGCAGGCGCTCCTCCACGCAGATGTGCGCCGTGCGGCCCTGAAACTCCAAGCGCGCGTACTGGCCGCACAGCGCACGGACTGTCAGGGGCTCCATCCAGAGGAGACGGGCCTGCACGCGCGATGGCGTACCGGCCACCCAGCCAAAGTACGCAGCCCATCCCCAGGGCGCGGCTGCCACCGCCGCCGCGCACAGCAGGGCCAGGAGGGGGTACGCAATCGCTGTACGGAAGAACACGCCAGGCAGTTGGTCTACCAGCAGGGGCACCACCCGTTCGAGGCGGCACAGCACCACGACGAAAACCGGTACCAACGCACCCACCATCCACGGCATCGCGGCGCGCAGGGCAGTGTTGTCGAAGAACAGGAATGCCCCACCCAGGGTCCACTCGAAATAGGCGCCGCCGAACACGAAGACGAGCGCCGCCACCGCGGGAATGGCAAACCAGTGAGGCAGCAAGACCCTGGCGCGCTCCTGCTCCCGCTCAAGCCGGGCCAGCCGCAGGTAGCGCGCCCGCAGCGGCTGGATAGCCCCCATGCCTTTGCGAACCTCGCCCAACACCCGCGCTTCAGAGCGCCGCTGTATGGCCGCCAGTTCCTCGGGGGTCTGCCTGCGCCTTCGCCTGCCCGCTTCACCTCGCATGCACCGACCCCACATGCAGCCCCCAGCGCGACACCAGCCCTGCCACCACCACGGTATCACCCGCGCGAGGCGCCACCCCAGTCAGGGCGGTGTTCACGCACACCCGGCCCGTGCTGCCGCGAAACTCCAGGCGGGCGTACTGGTTGCAGCTGCTGGAAATGCGCGGTGGCTCCATCGACACCACGCGTGCCTCCACACGCGCCGGCTTGCCCACCAGTTCGCCCAGATAGGCGGCCCAGCCCCAGGGGGCTGCGCCCAGCGCGGCGGCGGACAGCAAGGCCGCGATGGGGTACACAACCATCTGCCGCAGGAACCAGGTCGGCATCTGCTGCACCCACCAGGGCGCCAGCACCTCGGTGCGGCACAGGGCCCAGTACCACAGCGGGGCAGCGGCCAGCACCAACCAGGGCGTGGCGGCGCGCAGGCTGGCGTGGCCGGCAACCAGGAAATGGTCGCCCTGGGCCACCTCGAACAGGGCGCCACCAAAGACGAAGACGAGCATGGCCACGCAGACGGTGGCCAGCTTGTAGGGCACGAACAGGGGCGCGGCAGGCAGCTTGCGCAGCAGCTGCTCGCGCCGCTGCCGGGCCTTGCGCATCTGCGCGCGGCGCTCCTGGTCCCTTTGCATTTGCACCTGGCCCTGCACGCGCGACTGGGCGCGCTGCTGGGCGGCAGCCAGCTCTTCACGGCTGCGGCGGCGCGGTGAGGGTGCATCGGTTGCACCGGCGGTGCCGCCAGATGTGGCGGCGCCCGTTGCGTAGGCGGCTGGCAGCGCAGGGGCCAGGCTTTCGGGGTGGCGGTGGTCTCTCATGGTGTATTTTTTTATGGCTCGAAAACTCCCTCGCAGCCATCCTAAGCGCAGCCCCTGAATCGGCCCATTTCGCGTTTGCCATGCAATTTGTGGGTGCTTTGGGCTGCCCCCAAGGCACCACACCATGGCACCAAAGAGCCTGCAGCATTCCTGGATGTCACGTACCATGGCACGCCCTGCCGCAACTGTTTGTTTTGACCGAAAAGGAGCTGGACCACCATGTGCGATTCAAATGACCATGACGATCTCCACAAGTACACCCGCCGCGACTTCGCTGCGTGGGCGGCATCGGCCGGCCTGCTGACCACCCTGCCCGCGGTGGCCAACGCGGCTGCAGTGGCCGAGCGCGACGTGACCATCACCACGCCGGACGGAACCTGCGATGCCTACTTTGTCGCCCCCACATCGGGCTCTGCCCCCGGTGTGCTGGTCTGGCCCGACGTGTTCGGCCTGCGCCCTGCCTTCCGCCAGATGGGCAAGCGCCTGGCCGAGTCGGGCTACAGCGTGCTCGTCGTCAACCCGTTCTACCGACAGAAGAAGGCGCCCACCGCGCCCCAGGGCGGCCAGACGCCGATTGCCGAAGTGCTGCCCCTGATGCAGGCCCTGACGCCCGCCATGCACCTGAGCGACGGCAAGACCTTTGTGGCCTGGCTCGACGCCCAGGCCGAGGTGGACAAGGCGCGCAAGATCGGCACCACCGGCTACTGCATGGGCGGGCCGATTGCGGTGCGCACGGCCCTGGTGGCGGCGGGCCGTGTGGGTGCGGTGGCCAGCTTCCATGGCGCTGCCATGGTGACGCCAGCGCCAGAGAGCCCCCACCGCCTGGTGGCACAGACCAAGGCGCAGTACCTGATTGCGATTGCCGAGAACGACGACACCAAGGACCCCGAGGCCAAGACCAGCCTGCGCACCGCATTCGAGAGCGCCAAGCTGCAGGCCGAAGTCGAGGTCTACCCGGCAGCACACGGCTGGTGCCCGCCCGACACCCGCGTTTACGACGCCGCCCAGGCCGACCGCGCCTGGGCACGCCTCTTGGCCACCTTCAATAAGGCCTTGGTCTGATACCGGCCTGAATGCATGCACTCCGGGCGCTGCGGCGTCCGGGGTGCATATGCTTGCCGGCTGCCGCAGGGCGAGCCTGCGGACTCACCCCCGCCCGCGAAACGAGCGCATCAGCATCCAGATGCACACGGCCATGCCGACCAGCGGGATCGCCGCCACCGCGGCCACCAAGGCGCGCACGGCCGGGGCCCATTCGAAATCGCGCCCCACCCCTTGGCCTCGGCCGGAAAGCGCTCGTAAAAAGCCTCGGCGTCCTCCCGCGTGGCCCGGTCGTGCGCGCCCATCATCTGCAGCGCAGCGGCCAGCTCGAAGTGGCGGCGCCGATCCAGCGTGCCAAAGCGCAACGCCCGGCCCAGTGCATACAGGGCGTGCGGGTTGCCGCGCGCGGCATGGCGGCGGTATTCGGCCCAGGCCGTGTCCAAGTCGCCGGCCTTGCGCGCGGCCTCGGCGTGGCGGACCTGCAGGTCGGGCTCCTCGGGCGTGTCGCCATTGCCCAGGTAGTGCACGCCGCTTTGCGGGTCGTACAGGTTCAGGCCCAGCCGGGTGGCCTGATCCCAGGCCAGGTTGAAGGCCGCGTCCCAATGCTCCGTGCGGGTGTTGATGCCAAAGCCCAGCGTGGCGTCGTCAGTGACGCCGTCCTCGCTGCCATCGAGCCACACGTCCATGGCTTCTGGGTAGCGCTCCTGCAGCACCCGCCCCCACTCCAGGAACTTGGGGTTCTGCCCCGGGGGCGGGCTGTCCGAAACGCGCTCGAACTGCTCGTCAGCCTCCTTCTTGGTGGTCGGCCAGGGCCAGTCAACTGGCTTTTCCCACAGTTGAAGCGTGTAACTCATGCTCGGTACCCTCCCAAGCTTGGCATCGTTGGTATTGGAGAGGGATTCTAGGGTGGCTGCACCGCATTTCGTTACATGGGGCCTGTGACCGCAGCCACATGTGCCAAGCCCCTGCGTTCCTAGAATTGCCCGACAACATTCCGAGAGGTTGAGGACCATGGACGACAGACACACCCCGGTGCGTGCGCCGCGGCTGGTGCGCAGGGCATTGGCCATTGCGGCGCTCGCCATCCCCGCGGCCTTTGCGCCGTCAGCGGCCAGTGCCACCACCGTGAGCATGGGCACCACCCACGGCTGCTCGGTGGCCGACACCAGCCAAGCCACCTGCTGGGGCAGCCTGCCGGTGCAGGGCCAGGAGACCTATACGCTCAAGGACATCCGGGTGGGCCTCGATTTCAGCTGTGCGCAGCTATCCAGCGGCGTGCGCTGCTGGGGCAACAATGATGTGGGGCAACTGGGCGCGGCCACGGTCGAGCCCAAGGGCCAGTGGGTAGAGGGTGTCTACAACCCCAACCAGATCACACTGGGCGCACGGCACGCCTGTGCTGTCGACTGGGGGAGGCTTGTCTGCTGGGGCGATGCCAGCCAGGGGCAGCTCGGCGAGCCCGTCCGATCAGCCGTGGCAAAACCCACGCCGATCCCGGGCATACCCAACGCCAAGCATGCCGCAGCCGGCAAAAGCGCGACCTGCGCGGTGCAGGACGATGGGCGCGTGCTGTGCGTGGGCACCGGCAGCGGCCTGGCGGGCGCTGCCGATGCACCGACCACGCCACGTGCCGCACCGGGCATCAGCGATGCCGTGGAAGTGGCCCTCTTCGACGGCCACGCCTGCGTGCTGCGCAAGGAGGGCAAAGTATCGTGCTGGGGCGGCAACCGCTTTGGCGAACTGGGCCTGCCCGCCGGCAATGGCGCACAGACCACCCCGATCGAAGTGACGAGCCTGGGCGCTGCGGCCAAAGCTGTCACCGTCGGCAACGGCTTTAGCTGCGCATTGCTCGTGAACGGCACCGTCAAATGCTGGGGCAACAATGCCAACGGCCAGCTGGGCACCGCCCTGGGTGGTGCCGCCACCGGCCTGGTCACTGGCATCACGGATGCCACGGCCATCAGTGCCGGGCAGACGGCCGCATGCGCGGCACTGCAAGGCGGCTATGTGCAGTGCTGGGGCGAAGGTGCGGGCTGGAGCAGCGAGATCTGCCGCGTGCTGGGCGGCATCTACCCACAGCACCCTGTCTCGTGGGGGCCCGTCGCTGACATCACTGTCTGCCGCCCGCAGGGCTCTGCCGCCCCCATGGCGGTCAAGGGCCTGGGGCCGGCCAACGATGCGGCCCAGGTGCTCGACTGGGCAGAAAAGGCCCTGCCCGCCACCTTCCCCGCACAGGGCACAGGCGCGCCGGGCCTGGGTGACGGCAGCTCCTACTACCTGCGCGCCTACCCCGGCGGCCATACGCTGGCCATCAATGCCCATGGCACGCCACACCTGTTGTACATGGGCCCCCTGGGCAACGGCCAGTTGCTCGACCTGGGGCCGCTCAGCCGCTGGCTGGCCGAGGCCACCCAGGACGAAGGGGCCCGCGGCGGCCTGCAGTTGCAAGCGACGCCCTGGGTCGATTTCATGCCCACCATCTTCGGCGGGCCCTGCCAGAACCTGCTGGTGCGCTACGCCATCAGCGGCCCGGCGGGCAGCGTGCCAGAAGGCTTGCTCACCACTTCGGTACGGCTGGAGGTCGATGGCCGGTCCGTGGAAATCCCCATCCGCGACCGCTATGTCGGTGGTGTGCTGCAAGGTACCGCCCAGGGCTGCCCCATCGCCAACCTTGCGGGGCAGACGGTGGATGTGACCGTGTTCTACACCCAGGGCAAGCGCAAGGGCCTGCTGCGCACCCGCGCCAAGGTGGGAGCGACGGCATGATGCATGCCCCCAACCCCGCCTTGTCAATTGATTGGAGGATCCACCCCGGCCCTTAGAAACTCGCCCGCAGCGTCAACATCACACTGCGCGGCAGCCCGTAGCAGTTGCTGCGCGTGGCGGTACCCGCGCGCTCCCAGTACACGCGGTCGAACAGGTTGTCGATGTTCAGCGCCAGCTTGAGCTGGGGCCTGATCGGGTAGGCCGCATACAGCGACCACACGCTGTAGCCGCCTGCCGGCCCGCCTGGACGCAGCGCACCGTGCCCAGCGCGTCGTAGACATCGCTGACCGCGCGCACGCCCGCGCCCAGCTCGGCCCGCCGCACACTGCCGGCGCCGGGCAAAGCGCCCATGCAGTCTTTCAGGGCGGACATCCGGGCCCGGTAACCAGGTGTCGGTTTTGGGGCGGTAGTTCCCTGACCGGCGTTCGGCCTGGGTCAGCACACCAGGTGGGCATGTCTGGGCGTGACCAACGCCTGCCAGAAAAGCAGCCCATGGCAGGGCCCAAAGGCATGCCCTGCATATATGCCGCAGCTGTGCACGCCCCCCGTGCGCGCGACACAGTGGCAGGCCCCAAGAACCTGTTCACGACAGGTTCCAAACCACGGTCGCCGCGCGGAGCCCTTTCCATGAACCTGTACCAACTGGCCTCGCAAGAAGAGGCCTGGGGGGCTTACGCCCCCAATGACGACCTCTCGCCCTGGACTGCCTGGCCTGCGGACCCACCCGCCCCCATGCCACCCGGCCCAGTACCTCTTGACGCAGCCCTGGATGCCGCCGCGCGCGAATACGGGGTGAATGCCGATGTGCTGCGCGCACTGGGCCCTGGCAGCTCGGTCGACTCCATTTTCGGCACCGCAGCCTCGCTGCGCTCGCGCCTGGAAGCCTTTGGCGGCGACTACGCCCAGGCCCTGGCCTCGTATCGCCAGGCAGAAGGAGGCCAGGGAGGCAATATTGCCTTGGCGCCACCAGCCGCCGCCCTCTCTCCCCCACCCCTGGCCGATGCGCAGATGCCCGCCCCGGGGCCTGCACCAGCGCGCGAACACTCGGCACGGCCTGCAGGGGCGGCACCAAGGCCCAGGCCACCACGGGCCCAGGCTGGCACGCCCGCACCGGGGGCGCCGCCATTGCAAGCGGCAAGGCAAGGCCCAAAGGCCGCGCCACCAGCCGATGGCTCGCCCCCCGCCGCGCCGGACGGCAGGCTGGGCGCTGCCGACGACCCGCGCAGCGGACTGTACCGCCAGGCCCCGGCCCCCCAAACGGCTTTCATGGACGAGGTGAAGAACCAACTGGCATCGGGCGCAAAGACCCTGGCCCGGATGCTGCCGGGCACCGGCGCTGCCGCACACTGGGTGGCCAGCCAGTCCGAACCGGTTGCCGGCCAGGCCGCGCCACCCGGCGCGGGCAGCGTCTTTGAGCGCACGGCGCTGCCGGCGCCAGACCTGCCCTCCCGCGATTTGCCACTGCGGCCTGAAACGCGCCAGGCTGCCAACAACGCCTGGGACGCCGCCAGCCCGCAGGACCGCCAGCGCATGCAAACCCTGCCCGGATGGCAGGGCCAGCTCGCACGCGAAAGGGCCGCGCAATTCGCGCAGGCGGACAAGGGCCTCTTGGCGGAATCGCCGACGGCGGCCCTGTTCGATACCCGTGTGGAAGGGCGTACCAGGGCGCTGATCGCCAAGGGCGAGCACCCCGACTTCGCCCGCCGCGCAGCCCGCGAAGGCGCCGCCGCTGGCGTCGCGCCGGGGCAGGAGGTAAAGGAACTGGGGTCCACGGTGCAGCAGGCCCCCCGACACGCCGCCAAGGTCCCAGTGCCCGCAATGACCCCCCTGTCGGTGGCGCAAGACGCGCTGTCAGGAGCCTTGCAGATAGGCGCCACCGCCGCGAAAGGGGGCGCCGACCTCGTGCGCATGGCCACCGGCGATGCCGTGGGCAAGGATTTTTCCGACTCGATGGCCGCCCGGGCGCAGATCATCAAGGACATGGTGGGCAGCGACCGCGCCAAGGCACAGGAGCACAACTTCCAGGTCGACTGGGCCGACCCGAACGTCAGCGCCGTGGAGATGCTTGCACGCAACAAGGGCGCGGTCTCCGACAAGCTGCTGCCCTCGGCGGGCAGCATGCTGCTGCCTGCCGGCGTTGCAACCGGCGCGGGCAAGGCAGCAACACTGGGCAGGACAGCCCTGGCGCTGGACAGGACCGCCCTGGCCGCCCGCGTGGCATCGGCGCAAACGGCCGCAGGCATCGGTGCCACGGCCGCGCAGAACGCCGCCGACGTGTTCACCGGCCTGCTGGACAAGGGGCATTCGCCAGAAGAGGCCTACACCGCCGCAGGCATCAGCGTGCCCTTCAGCATCATCGCTGGCAAGCTCACCGGCGGCGGCGCCGAGACCGCGCTGGCGCGCCAGGCCATGCGCCAGGGAACCGACAAGGCCGCCAAAGGCGACCTCGCCAGCGGCGCCGCTGGTGCGTTGAAGGCAGGCTTGCGCGACGGCACGCAGGAGGTGATCGAAGACTCCGGCCAGATGATCGGCGAAGCCATCGCCACGGACGTGGCCCCCACGGCCAACGAAGCCGCCAAACGCGGACTGCTCGCATTCACCATGGGCACCGCCATGGGCGGCGGCACACACGCCGCTGGCGCCACTCACGCACCGCGCGTACAGAACCAAGCCACCACCCCCCAAGTGCCCAGGCAGCAGGACGCAGCCGCCCACATGACGGGCCCGACGACCGAAGGCACGGCGCCAGCAGCAGAGTTCGCGCGCAGCGCAGGCACCGGCTCCGGCACAGGCAACGCCGCCCCGGCAGCCGGGCAAGCGTCTGCGCCGGACATGGCCGCGGGCCCCACCGGCGAGCCCGCGCCCGGCGCAGCCACCTGGTCCGACGTGGCCGCCGCCGCCAAAAGGGCCCGCGCCGAGGCCGAGATACTGCGCCAGGCCGCAGCCCTGCCCGAGCAGAATGCCGCAGCCAGCACACCAGACACCACCAGCCGCAACACCCCATCGGCCACGCCTGCGATGGCGACCACGGCCACGGCCGCAGCGACGAATACCGATATCGGCATCGGCAGCACCAGCCACCCATGGCAAAGAGCCGACACCCTGCCACAAGAGCAGGCCCGCCGCGATGCGGGCCAGGCGGGCACCTCCACCCAAGCAACCGCCCCAGACACAGCGCCAGCCACCACACAGCACGGCACTGCCCGCCACACCGCAGCGTCCCAGGTCCAGCCCCCGACCACCGCCCCCATAGACGCACAGGTCCAGGCCCTGGACTCCGGCATGCTCGTCGTCGGCGGCGACCAGGCCA